>Ga0114968_10000648_pt1 | contig 25888 bp, 25 predicted proteins | sample M_130807_EF_Meta_FD_87020 | JGI IMG/M metagenome (GOLD analysis project Ga0114968, IMG submission 87020) | Freshwater microbial communities from Lake Montjoie, Canada to study carbon cycling - M_130807_EF_MetaG | ecosystem: Environmental > Aquatic > Freshwater > Lake | place: Lake Montjoie... | reverse complement strand
GTATCAAATACAACAACAACGCCTAATATATCATCAGTATCAAATACAACAACAACGCCTAATATATCATCAGTATCAAATACAACAACAACGCCTAATATATCATCAGTATCAAATACAAAAATTCAACCAAATACAGATATACAAAAACAACAAAATAATTTTTTTATACCAAAATCAAAATCAAATAAAACAACAGTAAATGATCTTTTAGCAGAAATTGGTAAATTACCAGATCAATCACAAACAAATGGTAATGGTAATGAAGTAGAACGTCTCAATAAATTAAATGATACATACAGAAAACGTTATATTGAATACATAAAAATAATTTTAGTTATTGTCATTGCTCTTATTTGTGTTTGGTTATGTCGTATATTAGAAAACATGGATTACATATCTTCTTCAACGAGTGATTTTACATTAATAAAAATATTGGGTGTTACAGTTATTATTATTTATGTATTATATAAAAATATCAATATACATAACTTGATTATATATGATCAAATTGACTACCAATCTCCTGAAATTGTAGATCCTGGAACTCCAGGACCCACTAAAAATACAACATCTTCTCCAGATAATACCGATGCGCCAGAAAAATGTATTCAAGCACCAATTATTGGAGAATCCATATTTTCAAATGTAAAAAAATCATATTTCCCATAATTATTTATTCTATAACTATTATAACTACAATAAATGACTACTATTTATGGAGATCCAAGTCCGAATTATTATAATACTGCTATTACACAATTAATAACTACTTACACCGATTTAGTATACAAAGTAAAAACACAAAATGATAATATTGATGAAGAAATACAGAAATTTACACAAGACCATTCAACCGATTACAAAAAAACTTTTTATGAAAATCAATCCATAGATTATTTGCAAAATGTTTATGTGTATTTATTTTATGTTTATTTATTTTTTGTATTGATTGTTATTTTTATTCTAGTGTTCAATGGTGAAATATACAAAATGAATATGTTGGCATTGGTTCTTTTATTGATTCTATTCCCATTCTACATTTATCCAATTGAACAATTATTGTATTTATTTTTTATGTATATTTATAATTTTTTCACGGAAAAAGTATTCCCAAATGTCTACATCACCACGGGATATTAATACCTATACCAAAAATATATTTTTACGAAAAAAATATATTTTTTTTCAATCATAACATATACATTTATAATACCCTTTATAGGTCCGGCTCCAAAATGTCATTTTCGCTAACACTACTAACATCATCCTCGTCATTGTTCGCCTCTTGTTTGATACGAATACCGACCCAACCTCCCTTCTCATGTTTCGTAAACTTCTTATCCATAACTGCATACACTTCCTTTGCGCTCGGTCCATTTTTGCCATACGTTGTCTGATGCCACTGCGAGAACTGAAACTGTATTTCAGATTTCTTCATTGTATAACCCTCTGCAATAATAATTTTTTCGCCAATGAATTCGCTAATCGGATCCTGTGTTTGTCTGTATGCATCGCTCGATGCAAGTACGCGTTGGCATTTCTCCACATGCCCTCCTGTCTCAATCGCCTTTTTAACAAGCAGCGCCATAAATACTTTCGCCCAACTATCGAATTTTTCTACAATCGGCTCCTTCTTGAACTGATACGGCTTGTCCTTATCCCCTTGCACCGGATTGTCTGTAAATAGCGAGACAAAATCCACAACACGAATACGTCTCCATGTACCATGATCCTGCGATTTTATCTCCATCAAATTGTTCGCCAAGAGAACTAGCTTGAATTGCGGCGTGTAAGACAATGCTTCTACCATAAAAGGCGCACGACACTGAATCTTGTCCAAAGAACTCGTCAGTTGTTTCATCGTACCTTCATTGATTTTTTCGCCTTTTGACGGTTCGTTCATCACTGCATATCGCACCCCCTTCAATTGAACTAATTCCGGCGTAAGTCCGCCCACTTTAGCCCGTTTATCAGTCAACAATGTTGTAGGTATATCGCCTTTATATTCACCCAAGCATTTTTCCAAAAGTGTTACTAGCACCGACTTGCCGTTCTCACCAACACCAATATAATTGTGGAAAGTTTGATCCACAGAATTCCCGATGAGTACCGACGCCAAATGCTCCCACATATACTTTTCCAAATCCGGTTCAGGGAATAATTTATGCATAAAATCGGCAATTTCTGCCAACACTTTCGCGTCCCTTACAGGATCAATACCAACATAATCAATATTCGTCGATTTCGTCACATAATCCTCCGGCCTCCCATCTCTAAACACGCCCTCTTTCAAATCCCAAATCCCATTATTGAAACAGAGCAGCCATTCATTCGTATCGGTATTTCTGAAAAACAGCTTATCGTAAAACTGTTCTCGCGCCTCCGTCATGATATTGTTCTTATCATTCGTATTTCCGAGTCTGTCCGATATGAGAATTGCCTTGTCGATTTTGCGCTGAATTATAGTGCGTCGTTCATCATCCTCGGGAATAGATTCTTTATATTCGATCATGTCAATCAACTTCTTCTTGTACATGCGTCTCAAAGTCTGGCTGATTTCTTGGCGCAAGGACGTTCCTTGGTCGTTCTTCTCCCACCGGTGGTTATTGAACATGTACCATTCGCGGGCTTTGACACTGACACAAACGTATTTGTACTTGAATAAATGATAGAGTACGGACGCAAGATCGCTGTCTGTGCATCCCGCCATTTTCGTGGTGCTTGTGTTGGCACTTGAATTGAGAGTCTGTTCGATATAGTAATTCACCGACTCTTCTTTCGCCTGATTGAACTTTTCCGGAGAAACGTCTTGTTTCGCCCAATAGAAAATCGACTTTTTCCCTAACTTCTTGTCCTCGCACTTGTTCCATTTATCCCACATTTCGGGAATACTACTGAAATCGAAATTGCGTGCTTGCGCACTGAAGACTACCCAGACAATGAATAATTTATCGCTTACTTTGTGAAGTGCCCAGCCCACTCTCGTCCACTTATCATAAGAACCGGATTCGTAATAATTTGAAGGCAATATCATGGCATAAGATATGACCTCGAGTAAATCGTAATCGTCAATTGGTGAAATACTGTCTTTGAATTCTGCGAATAATTGGGCAAGCTCTTCGTGGTTCTTCACGTGCATAATATCAGAAGCGGATTTTGCGGATTTCGGCTTTGTTGCCAATACTTGTTTACTACCACCGCCACTACTTATTTTGGAAATTTCGGGAATCACCTCATTTCTAATAAAGGGGTCATAATGTTTGGTGTATCTAGCCGACAAAAGCCCGATATCTTTTCTCATATTGAAGTTGGTGACATCTTCATTGGCAGTCTGAAATTCGCCGTCAGTCGCATCATATGTCACTGTCATGTGATGCGTTAATTTGTAGGTCTCGTTGTTCGGTTTACATGAACCGACCAATTGCCAGTTCGTATGACCTTTACTAATTCCCTCGTCCAATACTTCGTCCCAAGTATTGACAATCGGCAAATCCACCACTTCGGCCAGTTTTGTCACCATCCGAGAACGCAAATACTGCTGCACTTGTCGATTGGCCGAAATACCAATAATAATATGAAGCCCGTCTTTCGTCAAATTTTTAGCCGTCAATATATTGACATTCGGTTTCTGTAATACAAACACTGGAAATTGCGTATCGTCATCGAATTGATAAATCGACTTTAATTCTTCTAAATATTCATCGCAAATCGTGTAAACGTCGTTATCGGTAAATACACGTTTTGTTACCGATGCATCAAACCTGAAATCGAGATCCAGCAAAATCGGGCCCTTGTCCAACTGCTTTTCCGTCAAATGTTCCACTTGTTGTTTTGCCAAAACATACTTCACATAGAAGTCCAAAAACACGGGATATTCTTCGTCTGAAACGTGATAAGAACCCCCGAAAATCTGCTGATTTTCATTTCCGATTCGCGTATTTGTGATTTTTTGCGAGGTATTTTCCTTATTATGGACATGTTTTCGCAGAAAATCTTCAAAATTCCGGTACTTTTTTGTTTCTAATGTAGTCATGTTGTCTTTTATAATAGTGCGTGATATATTTATATTTTTTTCAGACGGTTGGTTTCAATTTTTTGGAGAAAGAGAAAGAGAAAGTACCAACAGAATAAATACAATACAATATCTATCGACTATATATATATTCTGTTTGTACTTGCCCTTAAAAAATTGAGTAAAATATTTAAAAAAAATAAAATAATATATTTAAGCCAAATGAAGACAGCAAGCGAAGTCGACCCGATTCACCAAATAATCGACCCGATTCATCATATTACCGAAAGTTCTTGTCAACAGTTGAATGATATTATGGAAAATTGGTGCAAAAGTCATGAACAAAAATGTACTGGTGGAAAAATGAGAACAGACAGAGGCGCCGATGTAGAAATATTTGTGAAAAATGTGGTATTAATGTTCAAAGATGCATTCAATATAAATGTGTCTGCATTGAAAGGAGACGATGATAAGAAAAAGTTGACACGATTGAATAAAAATAATAAAGAAGTGTCAAAAGTACATCAAGTAGATGTGCATATATACAAAAATGATAAGTTTGTTGCGTGTATAGAATGTAAATCGTATTTGGATAGTTGTTTTTATACTCGCGCGTGCGATGATTTCGAATTATTCCGAAAATATGAGTATGATATAAAAAAATACATATTTGCATTGGAAAATTCGATCAATAACAAGACCAAAGAGTTTACGGATGATCGCTATGATTATGTGTGCGATGATATATTTTACATGTTGGATGGAAAACGTTCATCGGGAAAAGCGATTTTCGAAAAGAAAAATAAAAAGCCGGTAAATAAGGAGAGTCTTGCTCGATTCATAAATACAATGCATAGTCTTTTAGTTACGTAGTCTTTTAGTTACGTAGTCTTTTAGTTACGTAAGTGTTTTAGTTACGTAAGTCTTTTAGTTACGTAAGTCTCATAATTGATTCGTTTGTATATTTTTTACATGTATCAAATTATAAATTATTTTTAAATACGCAACACCGCAACTCAACTGAATGTCGTTGTATATTTTCGTGAGTTATTCTAAATGAACTATGAAAAACGCCTTTTTTATATTCATCTTTAGTGGCAGAACGAAACATATATAGTTCTGGTACATCCATATTATTTTTGTATACGATACGTAATTCCGGTTCATATCTTTTGTACCTCAAAGAAGCAGCTTTTGAACCAACAACCAATTCAATAGGAACATAATCATTAATTTTTATATTTTCAATGTCAATAAATCCTAATGGCCAATCACGTACAGGTTTACTTGGAAACCAAATATTAACTATATCAATTAACTTATCAATATCGGGACATGATACAGGTATAGGTTGAATTTCTTGTTCTCCACATTGTCTTGTGTATGCTTTATCAAAACTCATATAATCTAAATGCAATAATGGATTTCCTGGTATTTGACAACTTGTTTCATTACAACCAGCTATCCTCATAATTAAATGTCTACTACAAACACATGTAATATCTGTTTCCCCAGTTAATTCAATATATTTTTTCTTAATCCATTTTTCTAATATATTTATACATGTTTGTATTTCTTCATCTTCGTCATGTGGTCCTTTGATGTCAGGTGATAATTCACTTGAATATTTATATATAGGTTCTAATAATTCTAATATTTCAGGTTCAAAATTTAATGTTTGAAACCCATGTTGAATAAATGTGTATTTGTCATTGTCATCATATTTTTCACATACAACATTATGATTTACTATTTTTGTTTTGTCTATAAAATGAACTCCTAAATCAATTACACTATCAGCTACATAATCGTCACCTAGAAAAGATAAAACAACTTTATTTTCTTCTGTTGGTATATTTCCTGTTTTTAGTTCTTCCATAATAAATGTAATAAATGCAATTTAAGCTTTCACAAAATCAATTTTTTATTACAGGCATTCTTGCTACTTCTATTCTAATTGGATGAAATAAATAAACAAATCTCATATATACAAACTTTACATCACCAAATTTTTCGCAATATCGTAGTATTTTTTTTCCAATTCAATGCCTACAAATTTCCGGTTTATATTTTTACAAGCAACGCCAGTGGAACCGACGCCCATACAATTGTCCAACACAACGTCATTCTCATTCGTATAAGTTTTGATTAACCATTCTAGCAAGTCGGTCGGTTTTTGCGTCGGATGAAGCGGTCTTTCTACGCGATTGAATTTCAAAACAGTCGTCGGCAATCGTTTGCCGTCGCTACTCTCCACATAATTTTCTTTATGTTGGCCATAATTCGTTTGTTTATCCACCGATGTCTGTGTATTCCACCTCGTATAAGGCGTCGAATACCAATATTGCGCATTATAAACCGGCTGTTTTTTGTAAAATACAACGATATCCTCATTGGTTTTCATCGGTTTCCTTTTAGAATTCAAGAAATCCGAAAACTTGTTTTTCTCCCATACAAGACAATATCTGAACATTTTCATATTTGATGTAATCATCAATGATGTAAATGGTTGAGAACCGAATAAAACAATCGCACCATTATCTTTTATGATTCGATTGTATTCCGTCCATAGTTTGTCAAAAGGAATGACAATATCCCACGTATTTTTCGTCATACCGTAAGGCAAATCGCACAATATCATATCCACAGATTTCGCCTTGATTTTGGGCATTTCTTCGAGACAATCGCCATGTATAATATTAGTTTTCTGCATGTTGTTCTCTTGTGGTTTTTCTGGTTTTTTTGTTTTTTCTGGTTTTTTCATAGATTTAATCAATTCAATCAATTGGCTTTTATTTTTAGACTTGCATTTCGTAATCCCTAATTCATTGCATTTTTCCGAAAGTTCTTTTTTCGATAATTTTGTTAATTCCATGGTTGTACAACTATTTATTTTACATTTAACTCATTCAATTTTACTTAACAAAAAATTGAAATAAATACCAACAAAAAAATATGGAAACATACTCTCTTTCTATTATATAATCACCATGCACTTCTGTATTCAATGTGACAATATGTATTACATCGGTATTGATGAAACGGATCCAAATAAATTGACATATTACTGTAGGCATTGTGGCCATGTGAATCAGGATTTAGTTACAGATGGTATGTGTGTTTTAGACACACAGTTCAAAAAAGGGGAGCAAAAATTCAATCATATTATCAATCCATATACGAAAATGGACCCGACATTGCCGCGAATTTACAATGTGAAGTGCCCAAATAGTGAATGCAAAACAAACGCGGGTCAAGAGGGAGAAAAAGAGAAAGGACCAACAGAAGTCATTTATATTCGTTACGATGACCAACAGTTGAAATATTTGTATATTTGCGTGGAATGTGACCATGTGTGGAAAACGGACGACAAGGCATAGAGACGACAAGGCATAGAGAATTTGCCATTATTTTACACGATAATACATAAGTATTTGATAACATTTTGTGAAATTCCATTTTTCTATATCTTCCGCAAAACCCCAAGACACGTCGCGATTGATATTGTGTTTCCATTTCATAGGAACTAAACTATTGAAACTTGCGCCATTATAAGCCATTTCTTCTCCATTACATGTAATTGTTGCACAAAAATGTTTGCGTTTGGTATCAATAATACATGCACTATCTAATTGATATATTGCTTTATTTATTGTGAAACGGGCAGCTTTTTTCATCGAATTCGCATGATTTTTCAATATTGAGAATATAATAATATTAGGCAAACGAACTGTTCGTCCAATATCATGCGAATATATTTCTTTAGAAATGTAAGACTTCCAATCCAATTTGTAATTCAAATTTTCACTATCAACAATAAATAATTGCATATCATTATTATTGAGATAACCCATTATTCCAAAATAATATTGGATTGGATTTCCATTTTCGCCGACATTCATGATATTTGATTTATCAGGTATGACATCATAAATAGATTTTATAATCACATTTGTATCAATTGAATACGCTAATTCATTGCCTGTCAAACATTGTTCAATTGCGAAATTCAATAATGCAAAAGAATCTCTTATTTCGACCGGTAATTCTTCGCCATTCACATTGACACCTTTTATCATTAATTCGCGAAAAAAATGAAAAAATTTGCGGCCTTTATCGCTTATAAAAAGTAATACAAAAAATACATTGAACCAACAATTGTGTTCTGATTGAACGGGCGTTATGATTCGGTAAGGGTCAATGCGCCTATTTGCCTTCAAATTTTGCAATAATAATTTGATTACTTTTTCATCGTAATACGAATAGCAATTTACGATAGGTGTATTATGTTCAAAATCGGATTCTTCAATATTGATACCCAGTGGTTCTCTTCCGTAAAAAGCTTCTTCGAAATTGCAACTTTCAATGTTTGCCCGTGAAATTGATTCAAACTGTACTAATTTTCTATTCAAAGATGGCGAATACGACTTTGACTCTATGTCTTTCGCTATTTGCGCACTTATTTTCCGAATACTAACAGGTGTCAATGAAGGTAAAAATAAGTCTTCATAATGTCCTTTTACAGTTCTGGTTCTTCTTTTTTTTCCGGCACCCACTTTTTTCAGCGTTTGCATTATGATTATATAATTTATGATTATATAATTATATTGTGGTAAAAAGAGTTAAAAAATCAATCGAATATATGATAAATGACCGATAAATCAACTGTATTACGCGGATTCAACACTCACTTTTTCGAATTTGTGGATGAAATTATTCGTATATTCCCAGACAACCGGGATATTCAAGACGCCAAAACAACATTTGAACTTATCAAAAAAGCGAATCCAACCGCAATTATCAAGGCATGGCAGATTTTCGTTTGCGATAAATACAAGGATATAATTGAAAAGGGAGACATGAATTTCTTTTTTGAAAAGGATTACGCCGAAGATTTGGTGAAGTTGTCTAATGCAAATGATATTATGAAAACAATCGATGTAATTCGCGGGCCATTGAAGTGTTTGAGCGAGGATAGTAAAGCGGCATCGCTTCAATATATCAAAAATTTGTGTAAACTATCAAATTTATATTCGACTTTATCCAAATAAATATTTTATACATATACAATTATGTCATATATGTATAACAAAATCACAAAAACAAAAACAAAAACAATAACAACGTATCATAGTTTTACTAATAATGACAAAATATGGTAAATTAAAAAAAATACAAAAGAAATCAAAATCAATCGATTATATAACCGAAAATTTTTCAAATAATGAATAAAAACATGATAATCATTGATATCTTCTTGTTCTTGTTCTTGTCGTTCGATAACTTCATCGACATTTTCAACAATCATATTTTCTATATTCAATAATTGATTCATGGCGGCAATAGGAAATATCTCAATCAAACGCAAAAATGTCAATTGATTATCAATTATAAACATGTCTACATTGTAAAAGTGTCTACAAATTGGACATGATTCAATGTAATGCGTCAAATAATTAACAATACAACGGTCGCAAAACGCATGCATACATCGCGTCACCAACATTTTATCTGTTAGCACTTCGTAACAGATTACGCATTCTTGTTTTTCATTTATTCGTCTACGTTTGTCTTTCTTGTGACGGACCTTCAAAACATAATGAAGTTTCGCAATGGTTCTCTTTTTGTTATTTTTATAGTACCCGGTTTTGTAAAATCCGCACAATCTGCGCAATTTACTATTGGAAATGTCGTCGTCTATTTTGTACCGATTATCTATTATCAATTCATCATTCATTTCGTTTTGTTATTTGTATATATAATATGATAATTATATTTGCTTATTACCTTTTCCAACAAAAATACAATAAATAAAAATTGAAAAATATATTTTGTATTTTTGTATTTTGAATATCAAAAATATCAAAATATCAAAATATCAAAATATCAAAGAAATAAATACACAATATAATACAAGATGGCCTACAGAACACTCGAAAAATACCGTGATTTGAAGATAAATGTTGAAACGACTAATGAAGATGCTGACCGTGCTCAAAAACATGTTCTCAAAAACATCCGCGAAAATTATTTCCCTGATTACGAAATATTCCGCCCTTATTTGAAACATTTATACGACGTCGAATTAACGCCCACAAGTCTTCGCAAAATTCAATACACTGTGAATGAGTTATACCGAAAAGTGAAACTGCATATCAAAGACCCGATTCACAATGTAATGCAAACACCATTTATGAGAACCATTTTGATGAATAACCAACCGTTTTGCACTCATACAAAAGAGCGAGGTCTTGTTGTCAAATTATACAAAATACATAAAATAACGGAATATAGTACCACAAAGAAACCGCTTATTTTCAAAGTATATTTCTTCAAAAATAAAATATTCGATTATGATTCCGACGTTTCGTTCATGTACACTGAAATGTTCAAACGAAATATTATGAACGAAATTGTCTTTCAAAAATATGCCGAAAAAATCAGCAAAAAAGAGAACCAGGATTTCATTGTTCCGAAAATACACGATTTTGGAGAATTCGATTACCTAGATAAATTACAAAGCAAACATAAATTGAAATGCTACTATATATTGATGGAATATATAGACGGGATTACATTGAAAGAAGCGCTTTCCAATAAAGGCATTATGTATGAATCGACATTGAAAAAAGTGAATGAAATAGACGTTGCATTGAAAACGAATTTATTACATCATAATGACTTGCACGGAAATAATATTCTGTTGGTACCTGATAATAAAATCGCTATTATTGATTATGGCGAAGCGGCTTATGGCCCACATAACGGGTTTGTTCCTTTGGAAGGACATTTTGCGCAAATGAATTCATGAATTCATGAATTTATATAAAAATGTTTATATAAATTATATGGCACATCCAGGAACACTTCTGAATAAAAATAAATATCCATTTTATCCACATTTATGCATAATTCCAAGTGATGATGGCGAAAGTCAATATGAAGCATTTCAATCTGTATTGGCAAAAATCATGTCTTCGGGAAAATATTTACCTAGTGATAAAAAAGATTATAGTCCATATGAATTAGCATGCGATAAATACAATATAGTTTTGAAATCGACGACTATCAAAGACATTAAAGATAGTAAAAAACTTGAAACATTTTTTGATAAGAATACCAAAAAATCAACTTATCCAAAACATTTGATCTATTTCAAAACTGGTTCTCATAAACAAGAATCTGGTACTCACTATATTGGATTGGCAAAAGAAAGTGAAGCCGGCGAAATAATGAAATTGGATCCATATGATCACGTTCAAGCCGACGATACAGAAGGATTTTGTCAAATGTTTGCATTTTTTTTATTAACAGACCCAACAAATTTTGTCAATGTTGATCAATCGAAACAAATTGATGTTGAAGAATTTGGAAAATTATGTTTCAATACGCAATTATGTTTTAGTAAATTCTTGGATTTATTAGATAAAAGTCCTGAAATCAAAGCCAAATTTAAAGAAGAATTTCAAGATATAGATTTTGAATATTATGGCATAAAACCTGGCACTACTTGTGAACAATATTTAAGTGATTTTGATTTTTTAAATCGTGATGAAAAAGCTGTCAAATATTATATTTATGACCAGCCATTAAGAGGATGGCAACAAGGAGTCGTAAAAGATTTATTATGGAATTATTATTTTGAACCAAAAAAAGAGTCAAAAGGATCAAAAGAAGGTTCAAAAGACTCAAAAGAAGGTTCAAAAGACTCAAAAGAAGGTTCAAAAGACTCAAAAGAAGGTTCAAAAGAAAAAGCTGCATCAAAAGAAAAAGCTGCATCAAAAGAAGGAACAAAAGACTCAAAGAAAGGATCAAAAGACTCAAATAAAGGTTCAAAAGGTTCAAACGAAAGATCAAAAGAAAAAGCTGCATCAAAAGGAGGTAATAATAAATCAAAAACTAGAAAAAGAAAACCATAAAGAAAACTATAAAGAAAATAATTTATGAAGTACCAACAGATAATTGCTGCTGTATATATTGCTTCAATTGATTGTTCTCTTCTCTCAACTGTTGTATTTCTTGCATTTGTTTATTCATAATATCCATTATTTCTTGTACATTCAGTTCGCGCGGCGGTTTTCCAGGTTCATTTACCATTATTTTCGGAATTTGGTTTTGTTGTTGTTGCTGATGTTCTTGCATGATCTTATCACGTTCTTCTTGAATCCGCTTTATTTGTTCCAATACTTCGGGTTTCATTTCGGGTTTTCCTGGATCATAATTTTCCAATAATGCATTGATATCTTCCATGAAAAACTTTTTCATATGCGCCTCCTCCGGTTTTCTTATAAACATGTCCACCGTTTTTGGCGATTCTTTCAAATAATCCGGATGCGGATTGTCCAAAAGTTTCCGTTTATCAAATGTATTATGCTCATGTGAAAATACCAAGATAGATTTTAGCGGATCCAATTGCGCGAAAGGCACCGTATAATTCTTCAAAAAATGTTTTTCCTCTGCCAATGCCGCACCGTCTTCATAGCTAGTCTCTTTCAATAATTGCGACCGAAATGCAAATGTGCCTGCAGTGGCGTGATTTGGGCCGTATGGCCCACATTGATACATTTTTTGGATATGTTTGAAATACACGTAAATCTCGCTGCTACCTACACACATTGCATTCGGATTTTGTTGCAAAACATCCACAGCATGTTCGACGCGTTCTGGGGGATAATAATCGTCGTCGTCCATATATACTATAATTGTGCCCTTTGCAAATTTGTGCATATAATTCCTTTTTTCGCCCAAATTCATTCGTTTTTCTGACCGCACATATCTAATTTGCGGAATATCTTTGATTTTCGATTCAATCAAGTCATTGATAGGGTCAGTACCATCATCGACGATGACCCATTCCATACGGTCTTTCGGATATGTCTGATTCTTGAAACATTCAAACATTATCGGAATAAACGGACGCCGATTGAATGTAGGTGTGCAAACAGTTACAAATGGGTAAAATTTTTTTTTCAAAACATAGGGTTCTTTTTTCTGCTGATTTTGTCGCGCATTTCCCTTTTTACTTTTTCCCATTATGAAGAATATTGTACTTTTGCTTTAATCTTTTTTACTTTCTTATAATTTTTATGATTCTATAATTTCATACAAATTTGTAGATTTAACAAAAAACAACCCATTTGTATAAAATGGACCACGAATCGGTATATACATCTATATATAGTATATTCAATATATTATATATAGATGTTCTCTAAAAAAGATATATTTTTCCAAGAATTGTCGAAATATTCGGATAACGACGACTACAAAAATGATTGGATAATTTTGACCAAGAAAAAAGGAGAACAAAATTGCATATGTAGGCACTTGATAAAACATTATGCATATGTTTATAATATGAGAACCGGTCATATATTGACAATTGGCGTTGGTTGTTGCAAAAAATATGGATTGAATAAAATTGTTAATAATGTACTTTTGATTGATTTTTTGACAGATACAGAAGAAGGTTCTCTTATTTTGAAAAATGGATTCTTTGATATAAATTGTGATATTGACTTTGTTAAATTTTTGAATATGAATATCCAAAATTGCAAAATGGATAAGGAGAACCTTGAATTTTATAATAGAAAAATAGAGGTTTTCAAAGAAAATATAGAAGAATTGAACGATACTTATAATTTTTATTTTGGAGAAAAATATTTGAGAAAAATAAATGAAATTTTAGAAAATGAAAATTCGAAAAATGAAAATTCGAAAAATGAAAATTCGAAAAATGAAAATTCGAAAAATGAAATTCCAAAAAATGAAATTCCAAAAAATGAAAATCCAAAAAATGAAATTCCAAAAAATGAAATTCCAAAAAATGAAATTCCAAAAAATGAAATTCCAAAAAATGAAATTCCAAAAAATGAAAAATGTTATAATATGGATTCAACAATTAGGAGATTAAGAAATATTACAAAAGCATTCCGAGAAGTAAGGAAAGATTTCGAACAACTACACGAGAAAATAAGAGAACATCGCAATAAAATAGAATTTTTTTCTATAAAAATATAAACATAAATGTCATAATCAATATATACATACATATATCTATGCATCCATATCTCAAAAATACAATATATATAAATCTCGACCATCGCACAGATCGCAGAGAACATGTCGAAAAAGAATTTGCAAAACTGGGAATACCAAATACCAACAGATTAAATGCAACTAAAATGCAATATGGTGCAGTCGGTTGTTCGATGAGTCATATCCGTTGTCTTGAAATGGCAAAAAAAGAGAACTGGCCATTCATATTTATCGCAGAAGACGACATTACATTCATGAATCCCGATTTATTTCTTTCAAAAATTGCGCAATTTGGCGAATCCAGTATAGACTGGGACGTTCTCATTGTCGCAGGAAATACTGCACCACCATTCGGTTTAGCCACCGATTTCTGTATTCGTACCTATAATGTACAATCAACCACTGGATATATTGTACAACAGCATTATTATGATACAATGATTGCCAATTTCCGTGAAGGTGTCGCCAAATTAATGAAAGATCCCGAGAACAAACGCGAATTTGCGATAGATATGTATTGGAAACGGTTACAAAATTCCGGTAAATGGTATACACTGATTCCTCTTTCAGTATATCAATATTCTACTTACAGTGATGTTGAGAATCGAATGGTGGATTACAAAGGACTTATGTTGGATTTAGAGAAAAAAGAATTAATAAGAATGCAGCAGCAGCAGCAACAACAACAACAACAAGCAAAACGAATGCAATATATCTAATATTATGAAAACCAATCATTGAAAAGTCCGCCACCCAATATATCGAATATTCTGTAGGTACTTTCCATTTCGTTTTTTATAAAGTCTAATTTTTCTTTTTCGTTTTCATTTGATTCGAGTTTTTTCAACCATTCATTTTTTTTATGATTATTCAAAATTGTATCAAATGGTGTTTCGAATACGTTTTCGTTTTCGTTTTTTCCTGGTCTATATGGTGGTGGTCTCATATCATTTCCATGTATGTTTTCAAACGATAATAGAGGCGGTGTTTTATTGCAGAATAGTTCATTTGTATGCATCATTGTATGCATCATAATATTTTTCGATTTTGAAATTAGAATAAAAAGAAACCATGCATTCATAAACATTATGATATATAGTGATATATTTTTATGTAGATTCAATAATAGAAAATTGATTTACTTTTTTTATAACGTAATGAATATACAAACACACACACAGAAAACTGTAATCCAACAAAATGAACACTGATGCAATTGAATGCCCAATTTGCTACGAGAATATTGATGGCGTTATTAATTCTATTACTACAGAATGCGGACATAAATTTCACGCGAATTGCATCATGAAGAATGTCGCACACAATGGATTCGGATGCCCTTGCTGTCGCACAAAAATGGCTGAAGAATGTGATGACGATGGCGATAGCGAGGAGAGCGATGGTGAGACCGATGATGATGAAAGTGAGACCGAGACTGACGAGACACCATACAGTGACTACGCACTTCTGGGTTTGCGTCTATTCACTTCTCGTGTTGATGAAGAAGAACCAGACATTGCAGATATAGAAATGAATTATACGATGTCATTTCCAGGGGAGGCAGGATTACCAACAGAAGAATACGTCACTGAAAAATTGCTGGAAAAGGGCATCACAATGTACCAGATGGTATCTACTTTGATGCTAGATCATATTGAATACACTGACTGGCAGTATGCAGATGATACTTATGAAAATATATCCAGAAAAATTCGCGATGTTATCAATGATTTCAAAGCAAAAAGTGTAGTTGCAGTTGCAGAAGTTTCATAGGCAGAAGTTTCATAGATAGATTTAGTAAGTAGTAGATTTAGTAGTAAATTTAGTATGTAGTAGGTAGTAGTATGTAAGTACTAGGTAAACAATAATAAAAAAATGTTATCTTTTACATTTTTTTATTTTTATTACAAGTATATTTGTCTATATTTTTTAGGTCTATATTTTTTAGATAAAGTTAAAGTTACTACCCTATTTAGAAATATTTATTTATACGCCGATTATTTATACGCCGATTATTAGGCGATAAAATATCTTCGTATTTTTTAAGTGTAATCTTTATTTTATTCATATGTCTTTAGTATCAAATGCAATGCCTTGGACAAATGATGAGCAACCTCAAAAAAAAAGGGTTGCTACCATGAGGAAAACGATTAAATCTAAACCGTATATGAAAGAAGGCACGGATTCTTCACCTGATACCTACATGCCAAGTGATTCTGCTACATTGTATAAAATACCTACAGCTGAAGATGTGCAAAGTGACAACGATAGGCGAAATACTCGTGTGAATGAGCTGATAAATCAAATGAGTTCTATTAGCGAGGATAATGATGGCGCAAAATTAGCGGATTTTAGGCCACCACCTTATGCAGTCAATAATCGGAATATTGACCAAGATTCAAATGAGTCGCGGTCTGACTCTGACTCGCAGTCACAGTCGGCAAATATGCATTTGCCTTCTGGGTCTGGGTCGGCAAATATGCATTTGCCTTCTGCTGGGTCGGCAAATATGCATTTGCCTTCTGCTGGGTCGGCAAATATGCATTTGCCTTCTGCTGGGTCGGCAAATATGCATTTGCCTTCTGGTGGGTCGGCAAATATGCATTTGCCTTCTGCTGGGTCGGCAAATATGCATTTGCCTTCTGGTGGGTCGGCAAATATGCATTTGCCTTGGAAAATGCCCACTGCAGACGACGAAATCGAGAACCCCGATAATCCCCTTCAAAGACCCGTGCCAAAAATCCAATCATATACCAATACAAAATACGGAAATTATCATAATAGTTATGACCCGAGTCAAATTGTATATGCAGCGGCAGCTGCTGCCTCAAAATCGCAAAAAGTACCAACAGATGATTCTAGACTTATGGAGAAAATCAATTACATGATTCGTTTATTGGAGAACCAGGCGGTTGAGAAAACGGCAAACATTACCGAGGAATTCATATTGTATACATTTTTAGGAGTATTCATGATTTTCGTTCTCGACTCATTTGCACGTGTAGGAAAATATGTGAGATAAATATATAATATGTCAGTTCAAACTCCTCGTATTGATGATTATGGTGTTGATTTAAATAAATATAAAGTTGTTAATATCGATAATCTTACAAAAGATCAAACTTATTTTTTTAAAATGAAACATGAACCATCATTAACGGAAGATAAATTAAAAGTAATTGAAAAATTTCATTATCAGATTACGTCACTTACATTTGAAGGTATTACAATTCGCGGTTATCCAGAGATAAAAAAGTACAATTTTTATCTACCAAAAACAGAGTCAAGTAAAGGTGGAAAAAAAAACACTGTAAAACAAATCTTAAAAAATAATAAAAAGAATAAAAACTCCAGAAAGAATACAAAAAAGTCCAGAAAGAATACAAAAACCAGAAAGAATAAAAAGTAATTTTATTATCATAAAAAATTGATGAATACTAGGTTCTCTTTTTCAATAAATAAATACACACTTCTTATTTATTTATTCAAACAATGCCGAAAATTTGCACTGATACTTACCCATCGCCTTCTGAATATGACGCAATATTCGCTCAATATCCATATGATTTAAGCGATTTCCAAAAATACGCAATTGAAGCCATCATAAATGGCCACCACGTTCTCTCTTGTGCCCACACGGGTTCTGGAAAAACATTGGCCGCCGAATTTGCCATCCAGCATTTTGTCAAATCCGGCAAAAAAGTCATTTACACATCGCCAATAAAAGCCCTTTCCAATCAAAAATATTACGAATTCACGCAGAAATATCCCGATATAACATTCGGTCTCATGACCGGCGATATCAAAACGAATCCTTGTGCCGACGTTCTCATAATGACGACCGAAATCTTAATGAACAGGCTATTTACACAACAACAAGAGTGCAATTCAGAAAATGATTCTGTTAGTACTAACATAATAAGTTCTCCAAATTTGAATATGGATTCCAATATAAATTTTAGTATAAATTTTAGTATGAATTTTAGTATGAATTTTAGTATAAATTTAGAAACAGAATTAGCTTGTGTCGTTTTCGATGAAGTCCATTATATCAACGACGAAGACCGTGGTCATGTGTGGGAACAAACAATCATGATGTTGCCGCCACATGTGCAGATGGTGATGCTCTCTGCGACAATAGATAATCCGGTTGGGTTTGCAGAATGGTGCGAGAAAGGAAATATTAAAGACACCACAAAAATCGTGTATTTAGCGACAACCGATCGCCGTGTCGTTCCACTAACACATTACGCATATTTCGCCACAACGGAAGAACCATTCAAGAAAATAAAAGACAAAGACCAACACCGTATTATTCGCGAAGCGACTAACCAATTATTGCCAATTTTGACACCATCTGCAACAACAGGCGCCAATAAATTCCACGATGCATCTTACCATAAAATCAAGCAAATGACCAAAATATTCGACAAAGAACGGTTCTTCATGAAACGCAAATTCGTGCTCAATCATTTGGCCGAATATTTGCGCGACAAAGAAATGTTGCCCGCGATTACATTCGTATTTTCGCGAAAACACGTGGAACAATGTGCACATGAAATCACCGCCAATTTACTCGAATTCGACAGCAAAGTCGCGTACACTATGCGCCATGAATGCGAACAAATTGTTCGCAAATTCCCCAATTTCCGCGAATATCTCGAATTGCCCGAATTCAACGACTTGGTCGGCCTCCTTGAAAAAGGCATCGGTATTCATCATTCCGGAATGATCCCCGTATTGCGCGAAATCGTCGAAATCATGATTTCCAAGAAACACGTGAAAATGCTGTTTGCCACTGAATCGTTCGCCATTGGGCTCGATTGCCCTATCCGCACAGCGGTTTTCACAAGTCTCCAGAAATACACGACAGAAGGATTGCGCGATTTGCATTCCCATGAATATACGCAAATGGCAGGACGCGCAGGCAGACGCGGAATAGACACAGTTGGTAATGTCATACATTTGAACAATTTGTTCCGCGAACAACCAGACATTGAGACATATAAAACGATTTTGGGCGGCAAACCACAGAAATTAGTATCCAAATTTCACGTCACATATTCAATGGTTCTCAAAAGCGTCAGCAGCAACGTCAATTTACTACTAAACGACACTGTATCCAAAACAATGACAAAACTGGTGGAATATACCAACAGTACAATGTGGGCGAAAGACATCAAATCGAAAACAATATCTGTTGGTACTTCTGTGGAAAATTTGGCTTTGAAAGTCGCGGAAAAAAAGGCGAATTTAGATAGTTTGCAAACATCGCTAGGATTTGTTCCGAAAGATGTTTATAAAAGATACATGGAATTGAAAGAAAATATGATGCTATATGCCAACAAAAAAAGAAAAGAGGCGGAAAGAGAACTTGCTATAATAAAAGACGAATATAAAAAGATTGGCGAATATGTGGAAAAATATGCGCAATTAGCAGATTTGGAACGCGAATATAAAGATGAGGTGGATTATTTCGATTATTTGAGTAATTTGATTGAATCACAAGTGGCCAAAATTTGCGATATATTGCTTACAGAAGGTTTATTGATTTGTTGTAGCGAAGGTTCGTATACATTGACAGATTTGGGCAAAATTGCGGCAAATATGGCGGAAATACATCCTGTTTTGGCGGCGAAAATGGTGGAAGAAACCGCATGGTTTGATGGATGGGCCGTTGCAGATTTCGCCACGTTTTTGAGCTGTTTTACACAAATAAAAGTGGACGAGGAATACAGGCGATTAGCTTTTCCTACAAAGTTGAATGTTTCTATACCTATACAATACGCAAAAGAAAAGATAAACGCATTGGAAGAATTGGAGCAAAAAATGGGCGCATATACTGGAATATCGTACGAAAATATGCTGACATATGATTTGACAGAAGAAATCGGTCAATGGATAGAATGCGAAACGGAGCAACAGTGCAAATATTTCATACAAACTGTGTTGGCAAGTAGAGGAATTAGCGTGGGCGATTTTACAAAAGCGGTTCTCAAAATTGCCACTATAGCGAGAGAATTAAACGAAACGTGCGAAAAATTCGGTAAATTATCGGCGAGTCATACATTGTCAAAAATAGATGCGAGTATCCTGAAATATGTGACAACATGTCAAAGTTTGTATGTATAATTTTATTTACATATTGACAGACCGCCAACAAAACCAATAAAACAAGAAAACAAACAAATAAAATAAAAAATAAATAAAATTGAATCTTTTTATTTATTTTTATTATCAAACAAAAAAACAACAACATCAAAAAATGGAAACTATGACAATGACAACGACAACGACAACGACATTTGCACAATTGCCACAATGGCTTCACGGTGAAATATACCGAAATGTAGTAAATGAAGACAAAAACGGCGATTGTATAATACCAAAACAAATAAAAACAGATATTGAAATCAAGTGCCTAGACGATATTTTGCAAGTTATCGATACATGCGCATATATGTGTGTCGATAAATTGCCAAATGAATTATACGAATATGCGTTCCACAATCCACCGATTATCGATGAAATGGAGGAATTTGAATCCGACAAAACGCATAAATACCAGTATTTTATAAAAACGCCGGAATATCAAGCAATCAAACTATGCGCAGATAATCAATTCGCCACTTATTATACACTTTGCAATGATGCAACTCGTGTTGGCAACATTCCATTACTTCGTTTTTGTACAGAAGACCAAGGTGTAAAAAATTACCAGTATGTTTACAACGCTGTTGCAAATAATCAAATTGAAGTATTGAAGTATCTGTTGGTAAAATTCCCGGAATGGACGGATGAAATTAAAAGACATGGTTATTACTGTGGTATTGCTGCGAAATATGGACATTTAGAAATGTTGAAATATTTGAGAAAACTGGGTGCTCCATGGTCAGATGCGTCTATTCATATCGTTCTTTTACATATAATGTCTACAAAAGAATTGAGTGACAAAGACAATATCGAAAATAATAAAAGATTTGCATGTCTTGAATATATGATACGCAACGGTTGTAAAATAAATGAATATGAAATAAATTGTTTGTATAATAACGGAAAAAATGATAAAATACATGACAAGATAGTAATGTTTCTCGTTGAAGTCGGAGGTGTCAATCTAGACTTCAACATTGTATTGATGGATTATTATGCGAAAAAAGGAAATATTGTAATGATGGAATATTTGTTAAATAGAGGAGCGCCATTTACAGCATATACTGCATATCTTGCCAAAATATATAATCACAAAGAATGCTTCGAATTTTGCATAAATCATGGTGCGCCTATTCAATTTTTAGAAGATCATATATATTGGAATCATTCTGTATTTTCATAAAAGCGTTATGATTTTACCGGCAACAGTGCATACATGAAATAATACATGCGAAACAACCCAATAATCAGATTGAATATCGTACAAATAACACGATGTTCTATAAAACAACAAAATCATCATTCCATTTGAATATCCTAGCATACGCAAAGTATTACTGCGGATATTGTGGTATCCATACATGAAAAAAAATATTCCGGCGAATTTACTAACAGATAAATCAATGTTTTTTCTTATACCCGGAACAGGATGTATCCAATAAAACAAAGACGCAGTCATTGATAATAATGAAATTGTCGAACATGCATATTTTTTTTTATACAATGCATATATTGTTGGTACTATAAACAAACTACTTGATGAAATAATCGGGTAATTCGGATAATTAATCATATATACAGTTTTATAAATATATGATAAATATATGATTAAATTCTTTTTATCTATGTAATATATATATTATGTTTCATATTCCGTCAACAAGAGAACAAGAGATAAAAATGAAAGAAAAAGAACGGGAAGAAAAAACACAAAAAGAAGCAGACGAAAATTACAAAATTCTCAAAGAAACATACGGCGAAGAGAGTCGCCAAGATGCATTTTCATTAAACCAACAATATTCACAAAAAAGGCATGCTCCTTCTAGTAGAATCAGTGAAAAAACAAAAAGACATTTACCACAAACAATAAAAGGATTCCATACAGCTGAATTTGATGATGGAACAAAAATACGATTTATTTATGTAAAAGACAATTTTCCGGAAATTTATAGAATCGTCAATATACAACCAGGAGAACATCAAATTCTCTATGGAGATTATGCAATTGTTGATTCACACAATCCAACATTTGCTACAACAGAAGGTCGAGAATATGCACCAACAGTTAATCGAAAACTTTTCAAGCAAATTGATTCAGTTAGAAATGAATTAATAGAAGCAGATAGACAATATTTGGAAGGAGAAGAAGCTTTTTATCGAGATGTTTCTCTACAAAACAAAAAAAGAAAAATAGGAGGTAAAAAATCTATGAAAATGAAAAGAAAAAATAAAAAAACATGCAAAAAGTACAAAAATATACGTTGAACAATATTATTTCAACAATGATATTACATTATCTGTATCATGATAATCGCTTACTTCCGAATGTTTCAATGTGTATCCGGACTTTGACCAATTATCACATTCATTACATTCACGATTTTTTGGTTCGTCGTATATACTTGTAATAAATACACCATCGGAGAAATATCCTGCGAAAAATGAGAATGAACTGCTTGTGGATATCAAGCCAGGTGCATAAAACATTGTGGCGAAATCTTCGTTTACAGATTGGCATTTTGTGACAACTTCGTAACCTAAACTTTCCAAATAATTGGTCAAAGAATCAAAGTATTTATTACAAGAGTTTTGATTTTCTTCCGATGATTCATGAGAATTACAATAAAATATATAGACTTTATTGTAGGTATTGTTTGTTTTTTGCTGTATTGTTTCCAAACTGTCTTTGAAAAACCCGTATTTTTGGAAATGATAATATCCTTTCTTGCCAAAAGGCATATCGCTACATCGATAATGAATCGCAGGGGCGTCAACAGTTCTGTCTAAATTCGCTTTTTGAAGTGCATCTTTTAGTATTCGATTAACAGTTGGTTTCATAATTGTCCAAAATTTTTCCATTTGTTTTGTCATAACTGTCCATGCACTCCAACAAAATCCATCTATTTGATCCAAATCTGATTGTATAGATTCATTCGTAATACCAACAGAAACGAATGCTTGTTGAATCAATGGATCGAAATCGACATTTTTGGGGAAATAATCGGTGAATATATCAGTTTTTGGGACATCCGTATAGAAATTCTTGCCATTCAAAAACGCCTGGCCCATATTGAAAAAATAACAGCTCAAATAATTGCCTAATTGATTATTTGGATTATTCATTGTATTATATACATGTGTATTTTCATGATTTATGTTATCATCCATTGTTTCGATTTCTTCGAAATTCCAAATGAAAATAAATAAGAAAAAAATAATTATTACGATGAATATCCATTCTATAAATTTCATTTATTTATATTATGCATCTATTTTTATTATTTCAACAATGATATTACATTATCTGTATCGTGATAATCATCCACTTCCGAATGTTTCAATGTGTATCCCGTTTGTGACCAATCACCGCAATCTTCGCAAACACGATCATTTGGTTCGTCGTATATACTTGTAATAAATACACCGTCAGAGAAATATCCTGCGAAAAATGAGAATGAACTGCTTGTGGATATTAAGCCAGGTGCATAAAACATTGTGGCGAAATCTTCGTTTACAGATTGGCATTTTGTGACAACTTCGTAACCTAAACTTTCCAAATAATCTGTCAACGATTTCACATATTTGTCGCAAGATTCTTGATTGGCTTTCGGAGCACCATGAGAATTGCAATAACATATATATACGGTTTCGTAGTTGTTTTCTGTTTTTTGCTGAATCATATCCAATCCGTCTTTGAAAAATCCGTATTTTTGGAAATGATAATAACCCAATTTGTTCATTGGACTGTCGCTGCATCTATAGTGGATAACAGGTGACTCAATCGTTCTGTCTAAATCCGCTTTTTGAAGTGCATCTTTCAAAATACGATTGATAGTGGGTTTCATGATTGTCCAAAAATTCTCCAGTTTTTTTGAAAAAATATACCATGAGCTCCGACATAATCCGTCAATTTTACCCAATTCTTCTTTCAAAAATTCATCCGTAATACCAACAGATAATAATTCTAGTTGAACAAATTTTTCTAAATTGACTTTTTCAGGAAAATAGTTTGTAAACATATCGCCATTTTTCGTTATTTTGGTTTTGTAATTCTTGCCGTGTAAAAATGCGAGACCCAAATTATAAAAATAACAGCTCAAGAAATTACCGAGCTCGTGGTTGGCGTCTTGCACGATTTTGTAATATTCATATGAAGTATCTTTTTGTACTTTGCCATTTGTTTTATCACTTTGGTCATTTTGGTCATCATTTTGGTGATCATTTTGGTCATCATTTTGGTCATCATTTTGGTCATCATTTTGGTCATCATTTTGGTCATCATTTTGGTCATCATTTTGGTCATCATTTTGGTCATTGTCGTCTTCTTTTGTATCGGTTTTATTAGAATTTTCGTCATTATCGTCATCTTCCATAATATCCATGATGTCAAATGATTCGTAATTTAAATTAAAAGAATTCCACAAGAAAATTAATACAAAAAATATTGATATACTTATTAATATCCATTCTAATAAATATTTCATCATTTATATTATATATTTATTTTATCAATGACACTATCTGTATCATGATAATCGCTTACTTCCGAATGTTTCAATGTATATCCTTTTTGCAACCAATCTCCACATTCGTCGCATTGTCTCTCGGTATTTTCATCATATATGCTACTAATAAATACATTGTCAGAGAAAAACCCTGCCATAAATGAAAATGAACTGCTTGTGGAAATCAAGCCAGGTGCATAAAACATTGTGGCGAAATCTTCGTTTACAGATTGGCATTTTGTGATAACTTCATATCCTAAACTTTCCAAATAATTGGTCAAAGAATTGACATATTTGTCGCAAGATTCCTGGTTTTCTTTGACTGAATTATGCGAATTGCAATAACATATATAGACTTTATTGTATTTGGTATTTGTTTTTTGCTGAATAATGTCCAAACTGTCTTTGAAAAAACTGTATTTCTGGAAATGATAATATTTCATTTTACCAAAAGGCATGTCACTACATCTGTAATGAATTGCGGGGGCATCAATCATCCTATCTAAACCGGCTTTTTCTAGTGCATTTTTCATTATTCGATTGACTGTTGGTTTCATAATTTTCCAAAATGTCTCGCGTTCTTTTGTAATGACAATCCATGTACTCATACAATGATTATCAAATTTGCTCCATTCTTTTTCCAAAGATGCGTCACTAATACCAACAGAAATAAATGCGTCTTGTATTGATTGGTCGAAATCCACTATTTCGGGGAAATAATTTGTAAACATATCGCCATTCGGCGTTATTTTTGTTTGAAAATTTTTGCCATGTAAAAATGCGAGGCCCATATTGTAAAAATAACAGCTCAAGAAATTACCCAATTGTTTCGTGGTATTTTGACTTACTTCGTGAAATTCCGTGTTAGAATCCACATTATCGACTGGTTTTTCTGTATCTAAATCTGTTTCTTCTAGATTCGCATTTTTAAAAGATTCTTTTCTATTAGGATTCATGAAATTCCAAACAATCAAAATAGTGAAAAATAATACCAAAATTATCAAAAATATCCATTCTAGGTCATATTGATATTTCATTTATTTATATTATATTATTATTTATTTTGTTGGATTGAGTTGCGGCATTAATCGTCGAGTTTTCTTGTTTCCCTTTTTCCCAGTTCCCCCCGTTCCCCCCGTTCCTCCACTTCCTAATCCAAAGGTATTTTTCATTATTT
>Ga0114968_10000645_pt1 | contig 25898 bp, 24 predicted proteins | sample M_130807_EF_Meta_FD_87020 | JGI IMG/M metagenome (GOLD analysis project Ga0114968, IMG submission 87020) | Freshwater microbial communities from Lake Montjoie, Canada to study carbon cycling - M_130807_EF_MetaG | ecosystem: Environmental > Aquatic > Freshwater > Lake | place: Lake Montjoie... | reverse complement strand
ACAATTAAAACAATTGACAATATTAGAATAATGAGTACTAGTAATACAAATTTTAAAGATCTAAAAAGATATAAAACAATCCTTTAATGATAAAGAAATCTTATAAGGATTTTTAAGATTATTATGTGATTGTTTTAAATTATATATACTATCTTTAACTTGTTCTGTTAAATTATATTTATCAGTAATAACATCTAAATTTTTTGTATCAATAGGATCACCTATAATAATTGAGATTGTTTTTTTTGTATTTATTTTACTAAATAAATTAATATTTCTTCCAAACACATCATGACAACCGCAAATAGCAATAGGTAATATAGGTAAGCCAGTTTTTATACTTAATACAATACCACCAGTTTTAAATGGTAGTAAATTTTCATCACATGAACGAGTACCTTCTGGAAATAATAATATTGATCTTGGGTTCTTTTTAATATCATTAATTGCATTATTTATTTTTTCTATTGATTGTTTCGTATTAGATCTATTAATACAAATATCACCTGATAATTTAATAAACCAGCCAAATATAGGTATATATGTTAAACTTTGTTTGCAAATTTTTGCATTCCAGTATGGTAATATTGAATTTATTACGGGTATATCTAAAAAAGATGTATGATTACATACATATACATAATCTTTTGTTCTGTCTATTTTTTCAATGTTATATACATGTATTGTTATACCTGATGACCATAATATAAGTTTTAAATATACAGATTCATAATAACACAACATCTTTTGTATTTTTATTTTTTCTATAAATGGCATTAATAATATAGAAACTATTAAATAAGGTAATCCACTAACAGTAATATGAAAAATAGTATTAAATAAACACCATAAACTTCTTAAGTACATTATATATTTAAATATATATTTTTTAAATATTTTTTAAACATATAATCATAGTTAGTTTATCTAAATATTCTTATGACGAACCAACACTAATATTCGAATAATGTGGAGCAAAATTACATGTTGGTAATTCTTGTTCAATTGCAATTAGGAGAAAACCATCGTATAGATTGGTTAACGAGGCAGAAGCAAGGACATATTAATCAAAAAAAATTCAATTCATTCATTTTGACATGGCGACAACAAAAGGAAATGATGTATGTATTATGTCTACAAATAATTTTAATTTGTATCCTTAATGGTTTTGCTAATGATATTTTTATTATGATCAGTACAACCTAACAGTTTTCGTGTATGATTAAAATAACAAGTACATTGTTCTTTTGTTTCAGGTAAAAATTCAGTTTTCACTGATTTAATTTGGGAACACTCTTTAAAACCTTCTTTATTATCTTTTAATAATGTTTTTAGTTTTGTTGTAATATAATTTTTATCATATATTATATAGAAAAATAAAATCAATAAAATTAAGCTAAATAGAACCGTAGATCCAATTCCAATAAAGAAAAAAACACTTTGAGTGGTACTCAATTCACATTTTTTTTTCTTCTTTTTCTTTTGTATTTGGCATTATTGTATTTGGCATTATTGTATTTGACATTATATATATTATATTAATATATAATATTTTAATATTCTTTTTTTTGTTAATTTACCAGTCTATAATATTATAATTTTATTAATATATTTAATAGCTTTCTTATTCGTAATTTATCGAGTAAGTTTATAAGTTTAAACAAATTATATTTTTCATACTTTTCATATATAAGATTATTAATAACAAAATATTTTGGTAAATTCTTTTATGGTAAAACTAATTTTAATATAAAAAATATATAATGTGTTTTTTTACAATTCTAAATTTTTATGTTCTTTTTGCTCTTCTTGCTCTTCTTCTTGCAGCTCTTCTTGCTCTTCTTCTTGCAGCTCTACTTGCTCTTTATGATTTTGCCTTTCTAATAGTTCTTTTTCATATTTATTTGCTAATTCTTTATTTTTATGATATTTACCTTCATAATGTTTTTTTTTATATGCATTGCATAAAAATACAACATCACATATATCGCAATAATATTTTTGTAATTTTCTTTCTTCTAATGTCAAATGGCAGCTTATTTTATGATTATTTATATTCCAGTGTGTTGTAGATTCATAATCACAAAAATCACATTTTGTAGTTTTTTTTTGCCCATCTCTTTTATGTTTTTGAGAATTTATATGCTTACACCAATCACTACAACGTGTAGTTTTATAATTACATAAATAACAAAAATATTCTTTATTTGTTTTTTCCATATTTAATATATATAAATAAAGGAGAAATTTTTCTTTTTTTTAGTATGAATATATATATATATATTAATTTTTTTAATTTAAACATATTAAAAAAATTAATAAAGAATATTTTTGTTATTTATATTATTGATGTTATCTAGTGGTTATCATAATATTACTCCGGTGCTGTTAACTAATTAATTTATAATTTGCCTTCAACTATAATAATAGTATTATTATGATGGAATAAAGTTCTACACATATAATTTATATCTTCCGCATTAATATTTTTAATAATATCAAAAATTTCATCAAGAGATAAAGGAACAATACCAAAACTTAATGATTTTAGTAAATTATTTAATTCAAATGTTGGATTATTTGAAGAATTTAATATTTTTGTTTTAAATTTATTAATACTTTTTGTAATAAACAATTCATTTATATAATAGTTTTGTAATTTATATAATATTAATAATACTTCTTTTATACATTGATTTCTATTTTTGTTTAAACAGTTAAAATTAATATTAAAAAAACCACAATTTCTAAATGTTTCTAGAGAACTATCAATACCATATACTAAACCTTTATCTGATCTTAATTTTTTAATTAACAATGCTGATAATGAATTTGTTAAAATATTGATCAATATTTTTATTTTATAGTTCCAAATATTAGTTTTGTTAATAGTTTTAAAATATAAATTAACAATTGTTTGTTCATTATCTGTTTTTATAAATTTAATAATAATTTCTTCATTATTTTTAAATTTTATTAAATTTGATGATATAGTATTAAATTGTGGTTTATAATCCCGAATTGGTCCCATCTTTTTTTTAATTTCATTTAAAACTAGATCATTATTAAATTTACCAAAAAATATGATAGTTGTATTTTCTGGAGTATAATATTTTTGTTTAAATTTATTTAATTTATTTATAGTTATGTTATTAATATCATCAATATCACCTCCTACAAATTTTTTATATCTATCGTTAAACATTAATTCTTTTGCTAATTTAACACTTTTGTAACCAGGGTTTAAAGTTATATTTTTTAATTCTTGAATAATAATATTTTTTTCATGTTCAAATTTATCTATAGTTATAAAACCATTAAAATAAATTTCATGTATTATATCAAATAATTGCATTGTGTATTCGGGGTTTCCATTAATATAATATAATGTCTGATCATAATGCGTCTCTGCATTTATATCAGCACCATAATAGTCAATTAATTCATTAATTTGTATTTCAGTATATATTTTAGTATTTGTGAATAACATGTGCTCTAAATAATGAGCAATACCATACTCATCCTCTTTTTCAGATGATGCACCTATAGGAATGTGAATTGTAATATTAACCGTGTTAATTTTATTTGAATTAATTAAATATATTTTGATTCCAGAAGATGATATATACGATTTATAATTCATATTAATATATTAAAATATAATAAAATATTTTATAATATAATAATGGGATTAAATTATGTGTTTATTATGCTATTTAACCATTGACACAAACCCTATATATAATTTCTTCTCCTGCTGTAATAGATGGTCTAATAATTTTAACAATATCACCAGGTTTAATATTATAATATTTGGCAATTCTATCACTTGATAATATACGTGGTAAATTTTCTTTATTTATTTTATATTCAATTAAAATATTCTTTGCTTCCGTATCTGATAATAAAATATGTTTTGGTACTAAATTATTATCCACAATATTAACCATTAAATCCACATCATTAAATACCTCTGTATTATTATATTCTAATAATTGTTTTTCAATTTTAGTAGATCCAGACACAATTACAAGTATTTTTTTATCATCATTTCTATTTAAAAAACTTTCAATATTTTCTGATTTTCTTATAGTATTAAGTTTTTCTGGTATAATTTTTAAATGAAAAACTTTATTATTATATTTTATAAATGTTTCATAATTCTCATTTGTAAAATTATTAATACAATTTTTTATTAATTCATTTAAATTACTATCTTCAAAATAACCTCTATTATATAACATTTTTATGAAATTTTTAATAATAATTTCATTTTTTTCTTCATCACTATATGTTAAGTTAATTAACTTTTTCATTTGTTATTTAATATATAGTTTAAATATTATTTTAAGTTTTTTAAATATCAATTTTTTTTATATATATATAAATATATATAAAAATATGTCAGATGAAATATTATATTTAATAATATTTATAATTAGTATGCTCATAATTAGCAAAGCATGTAATATTTGTTTTAAAAAAATAATTTTATATATTATAATCATATTAGTTATACTTTATTTTATAAATAAAGTTAATTATTTAAAAATAAATGAACCATTCACTCAAACTGTAAGTAATTTATGTAATATTGTGAAAGATAGATTAACTGATGTAGTAAGTAAAACTTCATCTAAATGTGTTAAAGATGAAAAGAAAGAATCAAGACAACTAATAAATGAAGCAGTTGATTGTTATAATTTTACAGGTAATGAAATTGTTTCAACAAATAATGTTTCTTCATGGTGTGATTTAAATTCTGTTGATATTGATATAATTAATAAAGCTATTGAAAAAATTTAATTTATTATTATAAAATAATTTAAATTTAATTTAATTAAATTAGAAAATAATATATATATAATATATATATATTATTTTAAATGTATTACGCCGAATATAACAATTCAAATGAAGAAGATAAAAAATCAAAAAAAATAAAAAAAGATAATGAATATGATAATGATTATCTAGTTAATCAAAAATTAGCTGAATATAACAATTTAAATGAAGAAGATGAAATGTCTAAAAAATTAAAAAAAGATTATGAATATAATAATAATTATCAAATCAACGAAGATAAAAATATACAACCTATATATAATGACTATTATAAACCACAATCTGGTTTTTGTGATATGTCATTTGGTGGATTAATTAAAAATAAAAAAACTAGCACAATTGTAATACCAGTAAATGCTGATTTAGAATATGACAATGATTGTAAAATGGGATACAGTACAACATTATTAATTCCTGTTACTGTACCTACAATTACTGAGAAATCTCCAGTTGTTATCATACCAGTTATTACTCAACAAAAAATAGATAACAATAATAAAAATATAGTAAGTACTACTATACAACAACCTATATTAGAAGCTAAATTAGAAAACAATAAGATTTCTGTTAAACCAATTGAAAATATCACAAATGTTTCAGCAAATGCTCAAATTGTCACAGCTGTTACTAATGTAAATGAAAATAAAGATAAATTAGAAGCTACTACAATTACTTCATTACCTATTAAATTAGATGAAAATAAAAAAGTTGTAACAGAAAGTAATTTTATTAATACTGATATTAGTGGATCGCATACAAAAACAGATACTAATATAACAATCTCACAAACATGTTTAGATGGTAAATTACAATGTGATGTAAAACAAAAAATAAATTCTATAAAATCTGATAATTCTGATATATCAAATGATTATGTTACTTATTTACAATCAACTAGAACAATTATTGATTTATCATCAGGTGAAATCGATTTATATGGAAAGAATGAAGTAGATCGTATTTCAACTATACCCACTAATTTTGTAAATAGTGATACAGACATAAGTAAAAATATTATGTTAGCAAATGATGACAATACATTAAAAATAGAAATACCATCAGCAGCAACAACAGTTGTAAAAGTAAATGATAATGGAGAAGTAATGAATACTAAAACACAACCTATTAAAGTTAATACTAAAGATCCATGCAATGTTGAAACATTTATTGAAAGATTTACTATAAATAATACAGAAGGTTATTCTGTATCGTCTGTTTTTGAAAATTTTACAACTGGTAAATTAGATAATTTACCTAATGTAAATATTCCTGTATATACAACAAAATAAATTATTATATAGTTAATGAATACTATAATAAATATTTATTATTTATATCTTAAAATATAAATAATAAAGCATTTTTTTGAATATTTATATAAATTTATTATTAGATTGTAACCATTGAATTGTATATTTAAATCCTTTATCAAAGCTGGTCTCTTCTTGCCATCCTAAGTTTCGCAATTCGGTAGATTCTATTGCATATCTATAATCATTAAAATTACGATCAGGTATATATTCAATCCAGTCTTCTACTTTATCATTTGGTTTTAAATATTTAATTAATTTGTCAGCTATTTCAGAAACTGAATATTCATTATTAGTACCTATATTATATATATTATTAATAACACCTTTTTGTAATATAATTTCAACAGCTCTTGCAACATCGTCTACATAAATAAAATTTCTCCTTGTTTCACCTATACCATGTATAGTACATTTTTTATTATTTATTAATTGATTAATAAATTTAGGTATTAATTTCTCAGGATATTGTCTCGGACCATATACATTATTGCCTCTTGTTATAATAATAGGCATATTAAAAGAATAATAATATGATCTAACAATAAATTCTGCACCTGCTTTAGTAGCAGCATAGGGGTTAGTTGGATTTAATAAACTTTTTTCAGTACATCCCGTGTGATCAATATCAACTTCTCCATACACTTCATCTGTTGAAATATGAATGAAACGTTTTATTTTGTTATAAACTTTGCAACATTCTAACAACGTATGTGTTCCTAAAATGTTATCAATTGTGAATTCTAAAGAATTCCCAAAAGAATTATCAACGTGTGTCTGTGCTGCAAAATGAATTACTGTATCTATCTCGTGTTCATTTAAAATATGAAAAACCAAGTCTTTATTTTTTAAATTTCCAATAACTAATTTGTCATGATTAACATCATTTTTATCAGAACAATAATCTAATTTATCAAAATTAATTATTTTTACATGTGGATATTTTTTTTTGTAAAAATTTATGAAATTAGAACCTATAAAACCACAGCCCCCAGTTACTAATAAATTAACAGGACTAAACATATAATATAAATTATTAAATATATTATATGTTTTATTATAACCTTAAATTATTTTAAGGAGTTTTTTATTATATTAACATTATATATTTTGTAATATATATCTTCAATATCCATTATATATTTTGTAATATATATCTTCAATATCCATTATATATTTTGTAATATATATCTTCAATATCCATTATATTATTAAACCATCTATTTTATCCATTTTTTGCCTGATCTGGATGAATTGGAAAAACTCTATTAATTTCGGGTTGTGGATATTTTTTAAGATATGCGCCTATCAATCTATATCGTGGACGGTCTTTTAGCGAATTTAATTTATTAGTACCTTGGTACTTTATATTATTGCCTGTACATTTATGATATGTATAAGGTTCATCTTTAGTTGTAGGAGTCGGCATCTTATCGTAACTTATATAATTATTCAGATGTTCAAAATAAAACTTTATTGTATTTATTAACAATGTTAATGGTTTAATTTCATTTAAATAATTAATTATTATTTTCTTATTATTATCATTTTCTTCTTTTATTTTGATTTTTATAGTGTCATTTCGTGTTAAAAAATTTAAATAATATTTGTTATATTTTTCTATTGTATCACATAAAATTTTATATATTTCTATGATTTTATCTATATTTTTATTATATTTTATTATATTATTATTATATTTATTTATATTTTTATCTATTTTTTTTTTTAATTTTTCATTTTGTGTTTTTTTATTTTCATATTTTTTTTTTAAATATTGTAATATATTTTCAATTAATTTTTTTTTTATTTTTATTTTTTTTTTTTTTTAATTTTTTATTTTTTGTTATTTTATTTTCATACTTTACATATAAATATGTTAATATATTATCAAATAATTGTTCTTCTATTTCTATAAATACATCGTCTGATAATTTTTTGTCTTTACCTGATAAAAATTTATTTTTGTCTTTAACTATATTTTCTAATTTATGATAATTATTTCCATATAGTTTTGTGTTTTTCCAATAATTAAAACCCCTCAATCCACCACCGCTTTGTTTTAATTCTAAATATTTAAGTTTATATTTTAAATATTTATTGTAATATTCGTCTTGGATATTTATATCCATAATCCATAATATATATTATATATATTATATTTATTTTAATAAATGAATAATGTTTTTAACATAATCGACGTATTTATGATTATTTACTAAATCTTGATATCTGTTTTCAGCTATTTCGGCATTATAATTTTGTAATAATCTTAAACATTCTAACGTATACTTGTCACTCTCAATAAAATTAATTAAATTACCATATTTTTCATCATACCACAAATCATTGCTTTTTTCGCTAATAACTAATATTTTATTAGCAATTAACGGAATTATTCGATGAACTTCTAAAATTGTTCTACCAGAATAGTAATGAATATTCAATCCTATTTTTGTTTTATTGTACAAATTTTTCAGATCATCGCCCCAATAATTATTACTTATAACTAATTTATCTTTTTTATTCCCATAAACACTGATTAATGTTTTTAGTTTATCGTATCTAGAATTATTTATTGAGCCTAAAAATGAAAAATCAACAGTTTTCTCTGAATTATCATTATTATAATTATACTCCATATTTTTACTATATCCTAATGGTAAAAAATGTGCTTTGATATTATATTTTTCTAGTTCTTTAATATTCTCTAATGAATAATCCAATATTAATTCCGCGCCAGATAATTTATCAAAAAATATAGGGTCCCAAACTTTAGTTGTAGTTAGTTGTTCAATATTATACGATATGTATCGTTTTGGTAATAATGCATTTTCATGTGTTGTACAAATTAAGTATATATTTCTGTTATCAACTAAAGAATAGGATTTGACAACTTCGTGTTTTATATCTAGTTCGGTTAGCGCTTCATGTAAAGCGTTAATTATAATTTCGAAATAGCATGAATTATTTACTAGTCTCAACATTTATATTTATAATATGTTATTTTTTAAATATATTTTGAATTAGTTTATATTTATATGCATTAAATTATCAATTTTTTTATTGTTTGCTAATTCTTATATCATTATAGACAAAAGTAATAGATTATTAGTTTCTTTTATTACATTTATTCTGATCAAAACTACTCAAATAGTCAAGTTTATTATTCTGATCAAAACTATTCAAATAGTCAAGTTTATTATCATGATCAAAACTATTCAAATAGTCAAGTTTATTATCATGATCAAAACTATTCAAATAGTCAAATTTATTATTCTGATCAAAACTACTCGAATAGTCAAATTTTATTATCCTATAGTACAAACAAGTCTTTACAAAGCTGGTGTAGAGGGTGTACTAACAACACTAGTACTTTTATATTTACTGATCATCATAGCTTGTATCATCCTGAACATCATCACAATAACCAGCATCATCACAATAACCAGCATCATCACAATAACCGGCATCGTCACAATAACCAGCATCATCACAATAACCAGCATCATCACAATAACCAGCATCATCTTTATTCTTTTTAATAATATCTGATGAATACTGTGGATATGGCTGATACGGTGAATACTGCGGATATGGCTGATACTGCGGATATGGATGATACTGTGGATATGGATGATACTGTGGATATGGATGATACTGTGGATATGGCTGGTACTGTGGATATGGTTGATACTGTGGATATGGTTGATACTTTGAATATGGATGATACTCTTGATCCTTCTGATTGGTCTGCATCTGAAACAACTTTTTGTCCAAGTTATCCAGTTGATTTTCATCATCTGTTACTTCTGGTGCTTCTGGTGCTTCTGTTACTTCTGGTGCTTCTGGTGCTTCTGTTACTTCTGGTGCTTCTGGTGCTTCTGGTACTTCTGGTACTTCTGGTACTTCTGTTACTTCTGGTGCTTCTGGTGCTTCTGGTGCTTCTGGTACTTCTGTTACTTCTGGTGCTTCTGGTACTTCTGTTACTTCTGGTGCTTCTGGTACTTCTGTTACTTCTGGTGCTTCTGGTACTTCTGGTACTTCATACTGCTGTTGCTGCTGTTGCTGATTACCAAAATTACCTGATTTGTCCAGTTTGTTTAAGTACTGTTTAATCTGTAGCTGTAGGTTGTTCAGGAACTGTAGTTGTTGTTGTTGTTCCTCCTGTTGCTGTTTCTGGCTGGTCTGTTCCTGGTTGGGCTGTTCCTGGTTGGTCTGTAGCTGCTGTTGCTGCTGTTCCTTCTCCTGCTGCTTGTTGTTTTCATCAGCTAAAATAGCAATAGATGTTTTTAACACATTAACATCTGACAATGAATCATCCCTGGTATAATTTTTAGGTGGGTCTATAATTCTATTAAAGAATCCTGTGCCATATTTTTTTGTACCAGATAGATTTGTGATAGCTGTAGAAGCTGTATAAGCAGAGTAAGCTGTATAAGCTGTGGAAGCTGTGGATGATGAAGAAGCGGATGAAGCTGTGAAAGCTGAATAAGCTTTACTAGTCCCAGAAGACCCACTACTGCCGTTTGAATTACCCATATCACCAACAAAATATCCACCGCTTCTGAAAAACTTGCTACTGCTGCTTGAATTACCCACGCTGTTCACAAAAGACCCATTACTGCCATTTGAATTAGCAGCACCACACACAAAAGACCCATTACTGCCATTTGAATTAGCAGCACCACTCACAAAAGACCCATTACTGCCATTTGAATTAGCAGCACCACTCACAAAAGACCAATTACTGCCATTTGAATTAGCAGCACCACTCACAAAAGGCCCACTATTGATAACTTCAGATGAACCACTGATAGAACTATTTTTCAACAATGAAGAGATAACAGCAACCAACGCTTCTTCTGTAGAACTTCTGTTAGCTGTTTGTGCTATGTTTCCTAAATGTAGGCTTGGAGAAACCGCAGAAGTCTGGTTGCTTGATGTAGATACTGCGACAGCAAACAAAGATAAATTAATATATATATGTTAATAATCTATATTAAAGATATTGTACAGTTTCCTAAATTAAGGAGTATATATACATTACCTGAATAGGGCGCCAAACCATCATTAAACGCACGAATAACTGGTATAGCTTCAAGCTGCTGATCTTGAACTACCACAGGAACTTTTACGACATGTATTTTATTTGTATGATATACAAGTATATCATTATGAATAGCTCTTATTGTAGATAAATCCTTATGGGGTTGCATTCCTCTGTGTATATGTCCAGTCCCATAAAGATTTGTAGAATCCATATTGACTTCCTGTAATCCTGTAATCCTGTAATCCTGTAATCCTGTAATCCTGTAATCCTGTAAAAAAAAAGAATAGTTATATTATATAAAAAAATCCCAATCCATGAAGAAGAACAGCTTGCTATTCATTTACCTTCTATATTTAGAGCGGGATCATGATCAGAAACTCCGATCCCGATCAGAGTGTATGGTCGCGCTCAGCATATAAACTATTCTGATTCGATAATTCAGAATAGTTCAATAATTCTGTATAATTCTGTAGAGTTATCTCTATTAACATTAGATATATATAAACAAAGTATGCTCATATGCTTAATAGAAAACTACATAGTAGGATCTTCGGAGATCAGTTGTCACATAAATGACAAATTAGTCATATATTTCACGTGAATAGCATATGACACATATCTCGTGAATAGCATGTGGCACGTGGCACGTGACACGTGAATAACATGTAATATTAATTCTATACAAATAGTTATATAATATACGCGGATTAAGAAACTTCGGAAACTCTGGAAACTCCGGACTGCAAAGTTGTATTTGCGCTAGATATCTAGCGCAACTAAGTTATTGCAATATAGTTATTGCTATATTGCAATAAAGACGCAAAACAGTTTTTTATAATTATTTGATGATATATGTGCTTGTGTATATATTCATGCATATGTAAATGCGTAGTTGCGCTTGAAGGATCTTGTGATCTTTGCGATCTTTGCAGAGATCATGCGTTTAAAATATGTCGAAGCGACAGAGGACAAATAACAATAAACGAGGTATGTATGATGATTTAAATTGTTGCTTGCTGCTTGTTGCTTGCTGCTTGTTACTTGTTACTTGCTGTTCTCTGTTTGTGATCTTTTTTATTGCTGATCGCAATATCTGTAAGCATTCTATTGCAAATAGCATTCTATTGTAAATAGCATGCGTTCCATATCTATATACATCTATAGATATGCATATCAATAGATATGTATATAATATGCAAATTATGTTGTAGGTAGTAAATCATCGATTCTAGCTGTCCCAGTCCTGTCATATCTACCAGAAGATTTACAGAATACTTTACAGCAAGTTATTAATCATCACGATACTTTGTACAAGTATCAGCTCAGCTATCATCTAAAGCAGCTAGCAGAACAGCATTTTCGAAGTGGTCCTGGTGGTCGCGTTGATCTTGGTAGCTTCAACCTTTCTATCAGACCAATCGGTTCCATCGTCACAGAAACAGTAACAGCATCAATCGGTGTTGTTAGTAGCTTAGAGGATATATTATCAACAACACTTAGACTATCATCAGGAGCAGAAGTACAGATTAGCCAGTTCACTGGTGGGAGGGATAATGTGACACTTAAAAGCAGACAATGGCACATCTTTAATCTTCTTAATGAAAGATTTGGAGACCATTCCTGTTTACCCAGTATAGTGTCATTATCTCATCTGAGTAATGCTAGTATTTTCACAGATGATGTAGTGGTCTCTATATTCTATGAACTCTTAACAGAAGCAGAAACACCTGTTACAACAGCAGCTATTAAAGCAGCAGCTATTCGTATCAGGCAAGAAGGAGCTAGTACATCTGCAAGCGTTACTGTTTCTGATCCAGATGACCATGAGGAACAGCTGGTACAGCTGATGCAGCTACAACAGCACCATATAGCTGATCAACAGGAGATTCAGGACTTGAGGCAACAGCTGGCTATTTTACAGCTTCAGATGATACCAGAAGAACCTACTGGTAGTAGAGAAAATCATGTGCTACATCAAAGGTCAAGAAGAGGTAGAAGAGCCAAGACAATACTATCAGGTAATTTATGATGATGATGTTCATGTTTTATTTATAATATAATTCGTATTAATTAATAATTGATATTGTTATTGTAGGTGCTAATGAACAAGTGGCTAATCATCTGATAGATGATGATATGTTAGTATCAGATATTATATCTGAATTATTTGCAGATGATATGGAAGATCAGCAGGCAGGTATTATTATAGGTGATCGACCAGAGTCTGTACAGCTTGAGCAGCATGAACAACTGGAGTTGTCTGTTCCTGGTATGATACAGCAAGAGCAGCAGGTATTTCAGGAGGAGCAGGTATTTCAGGAGGAGCAGGTATTTCAGGAGGAGCAGGTATTTCAGGAGGAGCAGGTATTTCAGGAGGAGCAGGTATTTCAGGAGGAGCAGGTATTTCAGGAGCAGCTAGAGCAACCTGTGTTTCAACAACATGAGCAGCAAGAGCAGCAAGAACAACCAGAGCAACCAGAGCAGCTAGAGCAACCAGAGCACCCAGAGCAGCTAGTGCAACCTGTGTTTCAACAACATGAGCAGCAAGAGCAGCAAGAACAGCCAGAGCACCCAGAGCAGCTAGTGCAACCTGTGTTTCAACAACATGAGCATCCAGAGCAGCTAGAGCAACCTGTGTTTCAACAACATGAGCAGCAAGAGCAACCAGAGCAGCCAGAGCAGCCAGAGCAGCCAGAGCAGCCAGAGCAGCAAGAACAACCAGAACAGCAAGAGCAGCAAGAACAGCCAGAACAGCCAGAGCAGCCAGAGCAGCCAGAGCAGCAAGAACAACCAGAACAGCAAGAGCAGCAAGAACAGCCAGAACAGCAAGAGCAACTAGATCAACCTGTATTTCAGGAGCAGCAAGAGCAACCTGAGCAGCCAGAACAGCTTTTGTTTGATATGGATGTAGATGGTGATATTATAGTAATAGATATAATACAACCAGCAGCAGAACAGCCAGCAGCAGAACAGCCAGCAGCAGAAGCAGTTCAGTTACCACTTATTCAAGATGTATTTGATCAGGGGCAGTTTGTACCAGATGACATTGCAGTAGCTATTCAGCAAGCTGCAGTAGCAGCAACTCAAGTAGCAGCAGCTCCAGCAGCTATTATTGTACCAGAAGTTATACCACCACCTGGTATTAATATGGTTCAATTACCTCTTCAAGTTCCAGCAATAGCAGAAAACAGCCAGATACCAATCCGTAGTCAGTGGGTACCAGAGCCTGATGAATTTATGCATTTCTCAGAAATTTCTAATGTTACTGAGACTAAGGTTCTGAATACTTGGAACAGACAAGCAGCACAGATGGCAAAATATATGCTGGATGATATTATGTTGAGACAGGTAGAAAGACCAGATGTATATGTCAGAGCTCAGTCACAGAGCAGCAGCCAAATGAAGGAGTTTGATATCAGTGATTATGTATCAGTTAATCTGGATGCTCTGTTACAGGTTAGTAGTATCATCCCACCAGATGTGGTAGAGTGGTGGAAGGGCTATTTTAAGAAAATCTATGATGATTTTCAAAAGATAGCCTTTGCCTGTTACAGCAGAGATGTTATGTTCCAGGAGCAGCTTAAAGCTTATGCAGAGAATATGCGTACTCTATTAGTAGTTACTAGCTGCAACACTGTTAATGTGGAAGTTCAGTCAGCTGTGATGCAGATGAGGGACATCATTGAGACAGCCAAGGATGCACAGAATGCAGCAGTAGTTATTGTGGCAGACAGGACAAGAGAGATGGCAAATTTGCAACAGAAGATAGATGGAATCAGATTGTCACAAGAAGCAGCTTCTTTATACCCTACTAGGGTGTTTAAGTCTTATCTGGCTGTAGCAGACCTCCAACCAGATGGTGATATATGGGATGTGATCAGAACAGCAGCAGCAAGTGAAACTGCTGTAGCAGCATGGGAAGAAGCAGTTACGAGCTTTTCATGGAGAGCAGAACTTCTTTCAGAGGTATGTATGACGAATAATTGGGAGCTTCGACATAGTAATATCATGAATATTGAGGAAGATATGTTGTTATCAGATGTGGAGATATATGCTTTATTAGCAACTGCAGCAGCTTCATCCCGTATTAGTAATGGGCAGAAGATCATCGTGTTGTCTTCTCAGACTGTTAGAGATGCCTGTAGCAGCAGCAGCACCAGCAGCAGTAGCAGCACCAGCAGCAGCTTGAGAAGAAACAGCAGCTCACTATTTAGCCCGTCAGTAACAGCAAAATTATCTGATGCTGATTCAGTATTATTTGCTGTTAATACTGATACATATGGGAGGGGTATTCATTGGGTTTTGTGTGTATTGAAGCCTAAGCAGTCTAAGGTTTTGTTGTTTGATTCTATGAAGTATGTGACTGCTATCGAGCATCTTCAGTCAATAAGAGAAGTGGTGCAGCAGATGTATCAGAGGGAGTTTATCTTGGAGGAAGTAGCATTAAATCAGCAGCTTGATGCCTTATCATGTGGGTATCATGTAGTAGTGAATGGGGTGTGCAGTATGCACTATAACAATATAAAATGTTATAGTGATGATAAGGCTAGGGAGCTTGTTAAGGTTTTGGCTAAGCTTATGGTGGGATACTGGGTTGTTAAGAAGAAGCCATCAGAAGTAAATCTATTTGAGCAGCTAGTGGATAACCTTATGGAGACAGCTAAGCAGCAGCTACAAACCAAGCTACCAACCCCTATTGTGAAGGAACTGGATGATGAGTCAGATGTTTTACTGGATTCAGAGAGTAAAATGGAGTCTTTGTTTGGCTGGATGATTAATCAAATAAAGTTGGAGCAGCATATCAGCCAGCAGCAGCATACCAGTCAGCAGCAGCATACCAGTCAGCAGCAGCCTGAAGTACCTACTCCATCTGTTACTATTCCAGAATTAAGAAAAAATAAAAGGCGTTCATGAATGGTAGGATATAGGGGGCTATGATCTTCGCAGTTCTATTTATTATATATTTAAATCTTGTAATAAATCTAATAAATCTAATATGATATTATATTTAGATCCATAATATTACTTAAATAGAAATAGCTAAAATATAATAATAGCAACTATGGCTCAGGAACAGTTCTTCACTCCTATGTCTGGTAAAAGTAATGTAGATACATTAATATTAGAAGATGATATTATTGAAATATCAGATGATGTTATTGAAATATTAGATGATGATATTGAAATATCAGATGATGTTATTGAAATATCAGATGATGTTATTGAAATATCAGATAAATCTAATTATAAGCTTGAACCAAAGAAAGAAAAACAAGAAAAACAAGAAAAACAAGTAAAGAGAGGAAGAGGCAGACCACCTAAGACACAAAAAAAGATCACAAAATCTAAAGCCAACAAAATGGTTACAACTGAAAGTTGTAAAGTGAAGAGAGGCAGAGGTAGACCACGTAAAAATATCTAATTGGGTTATAGATTTATCATCCGTAGATAAATCTATAAACTAGTTATTAGACTAGCTAGATATTAAAAAAATTGAAATCTGTATATTTAGACTAGTAAAAAAATATTTTATTAATTTAAAGGTTGAAGTAATAGAGAAAGTATATATTGTTTATGTCTTCAGAACTAGTGTTTGAATATAACAATAATGATCAAAAAGATAATAAAAAATTATTAAACTTGATAGATAAAGCTCATAATATATTATACAATGCAGAAAACATTTCAGGTGAAAATGCATTAAATGACATTATGAATTTCTTATTTCTTAAGATGTTAGAACCAATTATTTCTGACAAAGAAGAAGAAGGTAAAATTGACATATTTAATAAGAAATATTATAAAGAATTAAATTACGATAATTCTGAATTAGATCAGATTTTTAAATATTTTAAAATAGACAATCTTTTAAAATGTGATTTAAAAGAATTAAGAAATATAAATGAAACTCAAGATGCAATTAGACAAATTGGAGAAATTTTAGTTATTCATCCTATTACTAAAATGATATATACAGAAAATAATTTTATTAAAACTAAAAAAGCAACAACTATACAAAATTTATTAGATGTGATAAAAAATATTGATCTTAATGAATTTAAGGATAATGAAGATATTATTGGTGATATTTATGAACATTTTATTAATGGATATGCAAAAAAAGGATCTATGTTAGGACAATTTTTTACTCCTAGAAAATTAATGAAATTAATATTAAATTATAAGAAAAAACATATTGAAGAATTGATTAATAATTCTAATGAATCATTTAAAATTTATGATTCCTGTATGGGAACAGGAGGCTGGATTATTTCAGGTTATAATATGTTTAAAAGTGATAAAATTTTACTATCAGGTGGAGAAGTTGAACCAAGAACATTTCAATTTGGACTAATGAATTTGATTTCAACTTTACATAAGTTTCCACATGATGTTCAATGTGAATCTAGTTTAACACATGTAAATGATAAAAAACACAATTTAATTTTAACAAATCCTCCTTTTAAAACTTCATTTCCATTTAAGCAATTAGAAGTAAATTTTAAAGAAGATAAATATAATAAGATAAAATTAGATGATATATATATACTAAATAAAAATAATCCTCAAGTACAGTTTTTGGAGTTAAATTTATATAAATTAGAAAACAATGGTATGTGTATTATAGTTTTACCATATGGAGAATTATTTTTTAGTTCTTCTTATAAAAAACCAAGAGAGCATTTTATGAATAAATGTAATATTACGGATATAATATTAATGCCATCTGGTATATTTACTCACACATGTGTTAAAACTTGTGTATTGATATTTCAAAACAATGGTAAAACAAAAGAAATAAAATTTTCAGAAAGTAATCAAGAATGTACACAAATAAAATTATTAAAAAATGTAAATGTAAATGAAATAAAAAAAAATAAAAATATTTCATGGTATATAAATGATTATATTGAACATAAAATAAGTCAAGTAAATGAAAATATAGAAGTAATTGAATTTGGGCAAATTTTTGATCTTATAGAAGGAACTATACAATCATCTAAAGTTGAAGAAGAAGAAAATGGTATTACATTAGTAACAGGTGCCATTACATACAAAAAAATACAGAAAATTCATAATATAAAAATAATTAATGGTAATAATTTATTTGTTAGTACAAATGGCAATGGTGATAAAATACCAATTAAATTTTTTAATGGTGAATGTTATTATAGTTGTTTAATGTCATTATGTAAAATAAAAGACAATTTTATAGACAAAATTAATATTAAATATATTTATTATTATTTATTAAATAAAAAAGAATATATTGAAGAAAATTATCAAAAAGGAAGTACTAATAAAACATTAGATATTGATAATTTTAATATTATGAAAATACCAATTCCATCTATTGAAAAACAAAACAAAATAGTTGAACAATTAGATTTTATTGAAAAAAATATTATTGATACACAAAATGTAATATTACAATATAATCAATTAAATGAATTATATTTAAATAATCAAAAGATATTTGATAATATGAATAAAAAACTAGGTGAAATTAGTGTTATTAATCCTGATAATATGAAAACAGGGCAATACACAGAAATAAATTATATTGATATTGCTTCTGTTAAAGGAGGACAAATATTAGAATTACAAAAATTAACAAATGATTTTCCATCAAGAGCAAAAAGAATAGTTAAGAAAGGTGATATATTATATTCGTCAGTTAGACCTAATTTAAAAGGATATGTATATATTAGTGATGAAATTAATAATTGTATTGCTTCTACTGGTTTTGCACAAATTCGAGTAAAAGAGTCAAATATAATTTTATCAAAATATTTATATTATGTTTTGACTACTGAGTTAATAACAAAAGAATTAGTAAGTAAAGCAAAAGGAGCACAATATCCTGCTGTATCATTTGATGACTTTGAAAATTTAGATATTCCAATTCCATCTATTGAAATACAGAATAAAATAGTTGAGTATTGCGATCATAATAATAATTTAATAATCAAATTAAATAAAGTAATTGATAGTAATAAATTACTTATGAAAGATATTATAACAAATCTATAAATAATAATATTCTAAATCTTGCAATGGAATTTTAGAATCAATTTCATTTATTAATTTATATTTAATGTTAACATTAATTTTTTTATATTTATTATCATACTTTTCTTTAATAATTTCAATACATTTATCACGCGCTTTATAACACTCTTCCTTATGCCAATAATAGTTCAAGTTATTTGGATGGATATCTCGAAAACAGAATTTTGGATACTTATCTCGTAAATTACCAAATATTGGCATCCAATTATTTGGTAATTTATTATAAGTTTGTTCATCATATACATTATTAACTTTTAAGAAATTCATAAATTTACTAAACATATTATAACCAGTTGTACAGTATTCATTAATAATTTCTGTTGGTATTTCATCACCTTCATAATTAAATACATTACTACTTTTGTTATTGTTTTCTATTTTATCACTATTATTACTAGAGTTTTTTATTATAATATCTTTACCACATTCAGATATTATATAATCCAAATATTTTTTAATATGTTGTTTTCCTATTTCATCTGGATAGATAGGTAATAATATATGTAGTATTTTATTAGGTTTATATCGTAGTCCTCTACCTATACTTTGTCTAATATCTATATCTGAATTTTTTGGATCTGCAATGCAGATAAAACTAACTTGCGGATTATCATATCCATATCCAATTTTTTTAACTGATATTATAACAGCTTTATTAGTATCTTTTTCAAATTCTTTAATATCATCATCTTTATTGTCAATTACATCTATCTTTTCAGAAATATAAATATAAACTTGAATATCATTTTGTTTTTTCATATGTTTGTATAAATAGATGGCATTATCACATGTATTAAGATATATAATTCCTTTGGATTTATTGTATTCTTTCATAGAATTACAAATTAATAAACCTAAATCAGCATAATCTTTTTTAACTTCTAATTTTTTACATATTGTCTTAAAATCACACAATATATTCATATTAATTAATTCATAAACTTTAACTTTTTCTATAATTTTACCAAATATGTTTTCTTTTGTTGTCATATCTTCGGTAGGCGTTGCAGTTAAAAATAATTTATATTTTGATTCAATAAAATCTTCTTTATCTGATATAGTATGCGCTTCATCATAAATTACTAAATCAAACTGCGTATTTATAAAATTATCATAACTTTGATAGCAAGCTGTTACTATTATATTTTGTTCACCTTTAAAAATATATTTTGTATCACTGTTATGATAAATTTTATAACCATTGATGTAGTTACATATATATTTATCTTCTACAATTTGTTTATTTAATAATATTCTAGGTGTTAATATTAAAATGCTATTTGGTTTTAATTCTGAAATAATTTTATACATAATATGTGTTTTTCCAAAACCGGTTGGAGCTTTAATCAAAACTTTTCCATATTGTTCTAAATTATAGATAGCATCATCTACATATTCTTTTTGAATTATATTTCTTTCATCTAACTCTTTATTAATACTGTCATTTTTTAAATTATTTTTATCATCATTAGTTATAGGTTTTAAAATGTTTTCAAAAAATAAATCATCTGGTGTATATTTAGTAAATTGTATATTATTTGTAACAAAATAATGTTCTAACACATCTAATGTTAATTTATCAGCATCATAAAATTCAATTCCTCCACCTGTATTTTTAAATCTAATATCATCAAAATGTTTTTTAAAATTGTTATCTATAATATAACAATTTTTACTTACTTTATAATAACATATTAATGGTACGTTATCCACATAACCAGTACGATACGTTTTACATCTAGATATTATATTACATGTCGAACCTATTTTTATTCCTAATTTGTTTAATTTTTCAGAATAAGTATAATATTTATGACACAAACAATAAATAATGTTCATAAGTTATTAATAAATAATAATTAAAAAACAAATATATATTATTTTCAATTTTTTTAAGAATTAAATGAAAAATAGTAAATATAAATTAGAAAATATAATTATTTAGATATTAAAAATAATACTAAATAATTTACAAATTGAATTGATTAAAGAACAGGAAAACATATATTAGGAAAAATAAATTTTATGTATGTATAAAAGATTTATTATATTTGTAAATATAATAAATTATATATAATAATAAAATTATAAAAACAAATATCACAAAACCATATTTCATAAATTGTTTATTAAAACTATAATATCTAAATATATTACCATCTTCTCTATTTAAATAAACAACATCTTTGTTTAAAATGTATTTATTTATTTTTTGTAATTTATTTGGTATAATTATTAAATTATCTGTAAAACCATCTGAACTAATATAAGTAAATTGTTTATTAATATTTAATTTCTTCATAATATTTTCATTATATCCATAACCAGTAGCACTATTTATAAATGAAAAATAATTAATAAAATTAATTATAAAACTAATTTTACTTATATTCATCATATAATTTTTATATTTCTCTTCACCTTTTATATGCATAATTTTTTTAGAATATAAATTATATAATTCTGTATTTGGATATACTTCAAAAACTTGTAATAAATATCTATTTTTTAAATTTTCTATAAATATACCACGATGTAACAATCTTGCATTAAATACTAATATATCACCTCGTTTAATCTTAATTTGTTTTCTATTATTATATAATTTTAAAGTTTCATATATATTATATGTTGGATTATTATGTGATTTAGGTATAATTTCTAAAATAGTATTATTTAAATATGTTAAACATGTAAATATTGGATATGTATTTTTATTATTATCATAACATATTATATCTCTATGCATTCCAGAAGCATCAGAATTATTATTATTACTTAATCTAAATTTTGTATATTCTAAATTCCAATTTAATTTTTCATTAATTTTTTTTGTAAAAATATTATCAATAAATGATTTTAATAATATATAATTTATTAAATCATTATTTATACTTTTTTCAATTTCATATAATTCATTTTCATTTAATGCATTTTTTATAAGTATAAAACCATTATCATATAAAGTTTGATAATTTAGTGTATTCATAGATAATATAATATAATTATAAAATAATTTATAGACAAAACAATATATTTATTTATAAAAAAATGAATAATAATATATATATTAAATATTATTTATTATTATTAATACCATTAATTGTAAATGGTTTTAGTTCATTTTTTGCAACTAAACGGATAGTTAAAAATCCAATAAAAATGTGTTCAGTTGGATTGTCCTTTGGACAAAACTCTACTGACAGTCCTTATAGGGCTGTCAGTTCAAATTCTTATTTGGATAATATAAATATGAAGAATTTTATGAATAATTTTATAAAAAAAAATGATGTGAAAACAAATAATTTTATAAACACAACATTATTATCATCATCATCATCATCAGCAACGATTAAAACAAATAATTTATTTTTTAATACTTACTATGTTGATGATCTATTAATAGAAAAAAATTTAACTAGAATTATATTAAATCTTAGAAAAGGCAATAATTCATTATATTATATTAACAAAACAAATAATATTGAAACGATTAGTAACTCTGGTGAATTGTCAACTAAAATAATTAAAAATATAATATTTACAGATCTAAATAAAGTTATGAACAATAGTTTAGGAATTATTTATGACGAGAGCGAGGACGATATATAAATAGTTAATAATTTACGTTGTCTGATAATTATAAAATTAAATAATATATTGTTAAAAAATTTATATAAAATTATTTAATTTAAAGAAATTAATTAAACAGTTATTAATAAGATATTTACAATGAAATGTACTTTGCCACCAGGACGTTATTACATTGGAGATATTTGTTATGCTCTTAAAAATGATATATATGATGACATTTGGGGGGATGTATATGATTATTCAGATGGAAAATTTGAAGTAGATAATAGTGTATTTGCTGTTGCTGGTACAAAATATGGTGATGGTGGATATAAAGGAAGTAATGGATTTATATATGATGTTGATGCGGGTGTAATTGGTATGGTACATGAAAAATTAATGAAAATGGATCATTATGAAGGCGGTGGAACTATGCATACATTTACAGAAAATGTATCATTTTCATGCTATGATGGTTTATTTATAATAGAGAGTAACAATTTTTATTTAAAAATAAATACAGATAATGAAGAATAATTATTTTATATAAAATTATAAATAGTTAAAAAGATATTTATAATTCATTATATATAATAATGAATCTACCTAAGATAGATGAAATGATAATGAATCTACCTAAGATAGATGAAATGATAATAAATCTACCTAAGATAGATGAAAATAACAATTTTTTAACTATAAATGAAGAAATGTCATGTGAAGTTGCACTTGATGTATTAAAAAACAATATATCAAGTATAGAAATAATGCCTTATAATATAAGAGATAACGAGAATATAATGTTATATGTTGTTAATAAAGATGGTTTATTGATAATTCATGGTTCTCCAAGAATACAAAATACGAAATCTATAATTATTGCTGCAATTTTATCAAATAAGAAAGTTTTAGATTATGGGTATATAAATATAAATAATTTCAAAAATGACAATGATATATTGTATGCGGCAATACTTCAAGAACCAATACTAATAGCAAATTTTCCAGATAACAAATTTTTAGCTTTAAAGGCGATTAGCGAGGACTATACTGTATTTGATTTTATTTCTAATAATTTAAAAAAAGATAAAGATATAGTATTATATTCAATAATGAATGGTTTATCATTGAATTTTATTGAGAATGATTTAAAATATGATAAAGATATATTAAACGCCGCTTTATTGAAAGATGTAAATAATCATAAATTCTTACCTAATGATTTAAAAATAAATATATTAAAAAAAGGGCAACTTACAGACAATGAAGAATTCATGCTCGATATAGTTAATATAGACGGTATGTTATTAAAATATGGTTCAAATAATATAAAAACAAAGTATTCAATTATTGTTCCAGCATTGATAAATAACAAAGATGTTATTAATTTAGTTAATAAAAATGATACTTTAATTAATTTAATTTATCAAATTGAATACAATTATGAGAAATCATATTTAAAATTAAGAGATATAATTAAATATATTGATTATGTATCTAAAACAAAAAATTATAATAGATTATTAAATTTGTTATTAAAAAAATATAAGCATATTTGTTTAAAACTAATAAATAAAAAATATATAAATAATTTATAATTTATTGTTTTATTTGGTTGTTAAATACTTACAAAATTAGTTATATTTTTTGTAAATATGTTATTTTATTTATATCATCAACATCATGTATATTATAATAAGTCATAGTTATATATTATATTAATATATTATATATTATATTAATATATATATATTAATATGATTAATGATAGATTATTATTTGGATTTTATTCATGGAAAGGCAAACAACCAAATTTTAGAGATAGAACATTACCTACAGATCCTAGAGACGGGACTAATGAATTTAATCATATTAAAGACGCAGGAGAAATTGGTAAAAAAGTCATTAATCATTTAAAATCTAAATGTATTGACGATGGTGACAATACCGAATATTATAAAGGTATTAAATCATTTAAATTTGTACCAGTAGATGATTTAGATCCTAATGACATTAAAACAGTACAAGATATGATTAATTTAGCATATTATGTTAAATCTGATGAAAAAGAAATTTCATGGTCTAAACTTGCTGTATTACAAAAAAGAACAATAAGTGGTTATAGCGATGAAATATCAAAAAAAATATTAGATGATTTTGCAGCTGAACATAAAAAATTAGTAGAACAAACAGATGTTACACTATCAGATGAAATTAAACATTTATTAGAAATTCAAAGTAAACGAACATGCGAAAAAATACATACATTTGAAGGTCAAAAAGATACAGAAGTATCCGACAAACGTTTATTATTACAAGATTTATTAATACCTGGTGATAATAAACAATTTATATTATCTAGTATAGCTTTTGGAAAAACATTAAAAAATAATAATAAAATAATTATAAATCCATGGAATAGTAAATTTGATTGGGGTTATTATGTATTTAATATACAAATAAATAAAGCATCTACTAGTTGTATATTAAATAATAGTGGATGGTTGTTTCCATTGCGAATTATATTTGATAGTCATCCAAAAAGAATATATTATGAAAATCAATTTAAAGAAATTCAAAAAGATAATATTGAATATATCGGATTTTTTTTAATAAGATATAAATTTGATGAAACTGGCATTTCTGATTGTGAATACATAAATAATATTCAACATTTTAAAGCACATGAAAGCAAAGAACAATATTATGTAATGTTAGTATTTAAAAATACCAATGATGAAAAAAAAAGTGTATTAAAATATTTCTTGTTAAATTTTAGATGTAATTATGTTAGATGGGGTACTTTAGCAGAATGGCATAGATTTTTATTATATGAAATTAGACAATTGATGTGTATGCAAGCGTCTAATGATAAAATAAAATTTTATTTATTATTAAAAAAAAATAAAGATAAAGAAAATAAAGATATCACAGAAAAATGTAAATCACAATACGAAGATAAATCATTCAGATATGAGAAATATTATCCTCCATCTTTACGAAAATTATTAAATGGTGATAAAAAAAATTTTTTAGAGTGTTTT
>Ga0114968_10000643_pt1 | contig 25947 bp, 50 predicted proteins | sample M_130807_EF_Meta_FD_87020 | JGI IMG/M metagenome (GOLD analysis project Ga0114968, IMG submission 87020) | Freshwater microbial communities from Lake Montjoie, Canada to study carbon cycling - M_130807_EF_MetaG | ecosystem: Environmental > Aquatic > Freshwater > Lake | place: Lake Montjoie... | reverse complement strand
TCAGCCAATCCAAAATCCACAAAACTAATTTTACCATTTAAGACAAGTATATTTTGTAATCTAAACTCTGGATAAAATATACCATTATCAGTTAACTCTGAAAAGATATTTGTAATCTGTTGTTTCCAATCATCAGGTAGGTTAAAATCATTATAAATAGATTCACCTCTGTATTCCATAATTATATCCATATCTACATTATCAATAAGTTTTGGAACTGAATTTACATTTTTCAATTTGTTTAAAATTTCTAATTCCTTACTCATAATTGTTTTAGGATCATCATGGCCTTCAGTTGACCATCTCAATTTTTGATTGTATCTTTTAAGCAACAAATCATCACCAACTCTGTATGTGTGAGCAGTTGATCCAAATCCATAAGCTTTAGTATCATTGTCGTGTAATTCAGTGAACTTGTTTAAGGTAAATAAACAAACATTTACTAGACTTTGTGATGCTAACTTAGGGTCTATTCCTTTCTTAGAACATTGTAAAAAGAATGCTACAAATTTCACTAACATTTTATGTCTCCATTTTCCCTCATATGGATTATCAAAAACATAATCTTCTGTATTGGAACCAGGATTATTATTACCTTTTGTTAGCATGAAGTTATAGATAACATCATACATTATATGTTTAACAATCAATTTATTTTGTTCTTCATTATGTGGTAGAATAATATTAGCAAAATGGTTTAGAAGTTCTTCTGATTTATTCAAAGCATCTGTTACTACATTATAATTAGGAGAACTAAAAATGATATTAAGATTGCTCTGAGTATTTGTTTCTAAGTTCTTTTGATAGACTGTATCGGGTATATTATAGATATTTAATTTAGGAACCATATTTGATAATAAAACATCAACCTGGTCAATCATCGGATACATACCTTCGAATATTTTAGGTAAGCATTTATTCTTAACAATATAAAAGTGACCAGAGTGAAAGTCATCAGTGAATTTATAAAAAGGTAAATCACCATAACTTATGTTTTTTGCTCTTGAATTTAAACAAATAACATCCCAATCATCTGGTATTTGTTTTATATACTTTTTAATTTTTTCAGTATTGGTGATAGAGATATCATCTTCACAAATAATAGTGTAGTCTTCATAGTTTAAGTAACCATAGATTAGGGCTCTTAAATGAGAACAATAACATCCTAATGGACCATCTTGAATTTGAACACCCGGATCATTAATTTCAGAGAACTCATTGATTTTAATTTGTTTAGGTTCAATTTTAGGATTGAATTTACTAATGAAATTTAATATGTAGGTCAAATCTTTTTCAAGTGATTCTTTGTTTTTATTTCTACCATTGGTTCCTTTTAAGTGAACAAAGTTTTGAATAGAAACTTTCTTTAACTGTTCAATAGAGCTTTGATATCTATGAACATCTTTCTCCATATTAATAAGGATGCAGTTTTGTTTACCTCCTAATAGTTCAATAATATCAATTGTATCATCAGAAATGTCTATAGCATTTTCCTCATATTGTAAAATCTTAGCATCTACACCAGTTGCTATATGACTTTTTATTTCATCGTATTCTATCATAATTTATTTATTTTTTAATTCATCAAGGTCAATCGTAATTGTTCCTTTAATAGTTGATTCTATTTTATGCAATCTATCGCTAGAAGTTACCTGATTCATATAATTATTTCCATAATTACTTCTTAGAAAATAGTGTGGATCATTTGGTATATTTACTTCTATTCCTAAAAAATCTACCTTTTTAGCTGGAAAAAATTTATCAGTTTTCCATATTTTATGAAAGAAAGCCATTTTCTTACCATCTAAAAATGTATAACACATATAAGGAAATTTACCATCATCCTCTATTTTTAAACAGATATGTGCTCCCTTAGTTTGATAGATAAACATATCAACAAAAGGCCAACAATAATTATTCTGACCTTCTCTAACTGAAACACTTTCCCAATCTAAAACACATTCATTTTCAATAATTCTATTTCCATTAGAAAAACATATTTTAGTAGAGTCATCTCTTTGTTTATGGAATAAGTTAATCTTGGGATATTTACTAACAATATCATTCATTTTAGTTAGAATAGATTCATCTACTAATATATCAATATCGTCATCCCAAGGAATGAAATCATTATGTCTAATATGACCAAGTAAAGTACCAGAGATAAGAAAGTGATTAATTTCAAATTCATTAAGTATAGAAATAGTTAATCTAAGCAAGTCAATAGCTGTTTGCTTATGATTCATAAATCCATAACTAGAATGAAAATAATCTTGTGGTTTTGGTGCCATTTTTTATTATATGTCTAACTATTATGAAAGATTATTTGAACTTGTAAAAATAATTGTTATCTTTGTTACTAAAATGAATTCAGAACAATTATACGCATACATTAAAAATATCAAAGATTCACAGATAAAATTTGAATTAGTTGAAATCTCTTATGGTGATAGATACTACAATGAACATGGGCAAGAATATAAATTCACCATCTTTGAGAAAGAATATAGTGTGGGTTACTCATATATAACCGAAGATGATGATGATTGGGCACAAGCTGAGTGTCATGGAGTTAATTGGTGTCGTTGTGAGGAAGGACATATTGATCCAAATAAAGTGTATCAAATAATAATAAATTACAAATTAGAAAATAGAGACAACATTATAAATAAGTTGTTGGAGTAAACAAATACAATATATTTACATAAAATAAGCATGATAAAATTAAAAGAAGGTGATGTGTTTGAGGGGCAGATTGAGTTTTGGACAAACGGTAGTGCATCATTAATAGTACAAGAAACAGAAATATTCATCTATAAGAAAAACACATCTAACTCGCTACACTTAGATACAGTAAAAGTTGAAATATTCAAAGCAGAAAAAAAATTAGAAGGTCGAGTAATAGAAGTTATCTCACGATTCAAAAAAGAATTTGTTGGTCGAGTTCATATCTCAAAAAAAGACGTAGTATTCGTTATTCCAGATAGTAATAAAATATACACTGATTTCTACATCAAAGGCGGATTAGTTGCTGAAGATGGTCAGAAAGTAGTTGTTGAACTAACAAAGTGGGAAAATTCAAAATCACCACAAGGTAAAATAATCAAAATTTTAGGAAACTCCGGTGATAACAACACCGAAATGAATTCAATTATGGCTGAATACGGCCTACCAGTTGAATTTCCACAAGAAGTTATTAATGAGTCAGCTCTTGTTCCAGAGATTATTACCGAAAAGGAAATCTCAAAAAGAAGAGATATGAGACTCATCACTACACTAACAATTGACCCGGTTGATGCAAAAGACTTTGATGATGCTCTATCAATCAACTTTATTGATAATAAAGTTGAAGTTGGTGTTCACATTGCTGATGTTAGTCACTACGTTATACCAGACACTAACTTAGATAAAGAAGCTTATAAAAGAGCAACATCTGTTTACTTAGTTGATAGATGTGTTCCAATGTTACCAGAAAGATTAAGTAATGGTATATGTTCACTAAAACCACACGAAGATAGATTAGCATTCTCTGTTATCTTTACTTTAGATGGCGAAGGTAATATCTTAAATACTTGGCAAGGTAAAACGGTTATACACTCTGATAGAAGATTCACTTATGAAGAAGCTCAAGAAATAATTGAGGGAAATGATGGTGACTATTCTAAAGAAATAAGAACCTTAAATGGATTGGCTCAAAAGATTAGAAAAAGAAGAATCAAAGATGGTTCTATTGAAATGGGTGGAATTGAAGTAAGATTCAAGTTAGCAGAAGATAATAAGAAACCAATTGGTGTTTACTTCAAAGAACAAAAAGAAGCAAACAAGTTAATTGAAGAGTTTATGTTGTTGGCCAATAAGTCAGTTGCTAAAACTTTATCCGATGCTTCAAGAACAAATGTATATAGAATTCACGATACACCAAATGAAGAGAAATTAAACTCATTAGTTTCTATTTGTAATACTTTTGGATATAACATTAAGATTGATGGTAAATCAAGTGAAATCAAAAGATCACTTAACGAACTATTAAAAGAGATTAAAGGTAAACCCGAAGAAAATATGATTGAGACTTTAGTTACTCGTTGTATGTCTAAAGCAACCTATACAATTAAAAACATAGGTCACTATGGATTAGGTTTCACTCACTATTCACACTTTACTTCTCCAATTAGAAGATATCCCGATTTAATAACACATAGATTACTATTTGACTTCTTAAATAAGAAACCACAAGGAAATCCAGGTATTATTGAAGACCAATCTATATGGTGTTCTGGTAGAGAGTTGGTAGCAGCCAAAGCTCAAAGAGATTCAATCAAATATAAACAAGCTGAATATCTTTTAGATAAGATTGGAAATATATTTGAAGGTATTGTATCAGGTGTTACTGATTGGGGTCTTTATGTTGAACTTATTGATAGTAAATGTGAAGGAATGATTAGATATCAATCATTAGAGGGTAACTGGTCAGTTAATACAGAAACATATACTATACAAGAAGAAGGTGGTAAAACTATTAGACTTGGTGATAGTTTGAGTGCTATGGTTAAGGCTGTTGACTTAGAAAAGAAACAGATTGATTTCACATTAGCATACTAAAGTCATGAAGTTATATAGAATGAGTATTACTTATTCAAAACAACCGTGGTATAACACGAATATCTATAAGTTAGTAGAAATACATAATGACCAAAAAATTAGACAGTTTGGAATAAACTGTACGTGGGAAGATATACACACTGGTAGAAAGTATGAGACTTGGGATAAGGCAATGAAAGAGTTACCACAAGATGAATGTAGAGATATTAAATTAGGATTAATGATTGATGAAAACATTTGATATTAAAACGGTAACTATATTATCTGTATGTGATAAGAATTTTCCAATTAAAGTTTTGGTTAAGGGAAAGTATGTTGGCGGTAAAAGATGGAAAAGAGGATTTATCTATCTAAATAAAGATGAATTTAGAGAAATACAATTGAATAAGTTACTTTAATCTTTTCTATTTAATATATAGAAAATATGAAGTATCTTAAAGACTATAAAATTTTTGAATCCGATAATGGATGGGAAAAAGTTAATTCTCCTGACTATTGGACCAATTCAAAAAGGAGTGAACCATTTACAAAACATGAAAATCAATTAATTAATGATTTCGCCGATAATCATCATTTAAGAGCCATAAACTGGAGTTTTGGAAGTTCAATTAGATTAGAAAAGGAAACCAATCCCGTTTTACAGCATGTGTATGGGCCACACAAAGTTTTATGGAGAATTACTATAGTTAAATCCGAGGATGAATGGTTTTGGGTTTTTACCAATACAATAGACAAAGCCAAACGTGGAGAAGAGGAAGATTACTACAAAGCTGACCAAATAGATGGATTGATGAATCTATTAGAATTCATTTGTTTAGATTTAGAAAAAATATATAAGTAATGAAACATCTAAAAAGATTTAATGAATCTACCGAGAAACTTTATTGGGAAATACAATTTGATGATGAATATTACAATGATTTACCAACAGTTGATTTCAATCGTAATTATGCCAAAACTATAATGGATAATTTAAGTAGTGGATGGACTGGTAAATTACTTAGACATTCTGGTGTTTGGTTAGACCTAAGTACTAATAGTGGTGATAAACGTGTATCTATATTTCAAACCGATGATGATTACTTTATGTGTGACTATGTATCTGGACCAGATGATGATGATATGAAAATCTATCAGTGTGATACTCTTGATGGTTTACTACAATTCTTAAAAAGTGAGGATATTATTGTTTAATCAATTCTACCAGGAAAAGGATCTGGTGGAAAATTAAAATAATCTCTAGAATCTTTTGGCCAATCATTATTTTCAACATTATAGATTAAATCACCACCACCAAAACTATCACCACATGCTGAGAAGTCAATACCAAATCTATCACTGTAGTTTCTTAACTTATCAAACAACCAATCTTCTTCCTCATCATTCATACGATCAGACCAACCCCCAGCCATACAAACTGAACCAAAATATTCACCATCCTTTGTTCTATTTAATTTAACATTTAATGGAAAGAATCTTTTCTTATCTTTAAAGTAATCATCAATATCATTATATAACCTATCAGCTAAGTCCATATAGAATTCTTCGGACTTTAGATATTCACTCTCACTTTCATTAAATCTTTTTAAGTATTTCATAATTTATATATTAGATTTCAACTCTAATAAAATTATATATACATTAGATTTTAGCTCTAATAAAATTATATATACATTATGAAACATTTAAAAACAATAAATGAATTACTTGCGGGTACCGATTATAAACTACCTGAATATGAGAGAAGTCGTGATATCAGTGAAGAAGAGTTCTTAGAAATTCTTAGAACACATTGTCAAAACTTTTCATTAGATAACGACCCACTATATAGAATGAAATCTAAAAAGGGCGACTTACAATTGTTTACACCAATGCCAAGAAATGCCAAACCAATGGCTTTCCCAGACTTTTTTGATAAAATAGAAAATAATCCTGATTATCCAGTTATTAGAAAAAACTCACTAATCGGTGGAACTAATCTAACAGTACTTAAAGTCTTAATAAGTGATATACCACCATATCATGTTATTCCGTTTGATGGTTCAGAATTAGTATTTTGTCCGGTTATGGACTTATGGGCACTTGCTGATGATAGAAAAGGTGAGAAGCAATTGATTGGTGGTAAGGAACCAGGAATGGAAAACTTTATTAAAGTTACATATGAAAAAGGATTTAGAATACCATCAGTTGAGTTAAATAATCTTCCTAATGCAAAAGGTAAAACTAAGATGGGTGAAGCTTATGAATTCTTTACATCAAGTCCTTGTTTATTAATACATGAGTCTAAAATGGATTGGCTTATAAATAACTTATGAAACACTTAAAACTATTTGAATCCTTTGATGATTCAGACACAATGGCAAGGAATCAATTATTTCAAGGTGATTGTGAAATGGCATTTGAGTTTAATAAAGACTTAACTACTGATGTAGAAGAGATAAAGATGTTTATTGAGAAGTATAACCAAACGGTTAATAGTTCAGGTCAATGGGGTGGTGGTCCAGTTAATAGAGAGTTTGTTAATTTTTGGAATGAATATTACAAAGGTGATAAAACACCAGCTACAACAAAAGCTTATAAACCAACGATAAATTTATTAATTAAAACTCTTGACTATGGAACTCTAATTATAGGTTACTCACCAATCACAAAAAAACCTGTTATGTTTAATTGGGCTGAAATCGAATTTGAACAACCATTTCAAAGTAATTATGATCAAAAAGTCATGAATGAAATACTCAAATATGGCAAAGAAGAAATATACAAGAAAGGTCTAACCATAGATGAAACAATATCTCATTTAAGATTAAATGTTAAAAATAAAATAGACTGGAACTGGAAATCATGAAACACTTAAAACTATTTGAATCATTTAATGATAAGTGGGAAGTTATGGGTGAAGCTGAATTCTGGGTAAAAGAATCCGAATTCAAATTAGTTCCATTTACTCAAGAAGAGTATCAAAAAATAGAAACTATCTTATCACCACTTTTAGATATGGAATTTGTTTCTATGGAGTGGGCAAAAAATGCCAATACACCAAATACTATTATTGATGTTACAGAATTTGGCGAAGACCGTTTATTTGAAATTTGGAAAATTGATGATGAGTGGTATTTTATTATCAATTGGGAAAGACATGAAGATGATGGTAGATACTTAAAATGTGATCAGTGGGATGGTTTTGAAGAATGTTTAACTAAGTGTGTAAATGAAGTAATAAATAAAGTTTAAATATTTAAAGTTTTTAATTTAATATATATTCCTAACTATGAAAACATCACCAATTTACAAATTATCAATAGTAGCATCTATACTCATAATGATGTTCTATTTTACTCTACAGTCAGCTGTAGTTTTTAACTACTTAAAATACACCGATGGTTTAGGAGTATTAGGTTACATTTGTTTCCTTTCTTTTGTTCCTTTCTTTTCAATTGTTGTTTTTGAATTCCTAAAGAGAGGAAAAGAAATTAAGAATAAAAATATTCATCTAAATAAAATAAATGATGAGAATCAAAAATTTCTAGATGCTTCATCTATTATCTCAGTTGCGGATAAAAATGGTAAAATAACTTATGTAAACCAAAGATTTACTGATGTTTCTGGATATTCATTAGAAGAGGTTATAGGGAAAGACCATAATATAGTAAACTCAGGCACACACCCTAAAGAGTTTTGGACTAATATGTATAAAACTGTAATAAAAGATAAGGAAATATGGAATTCAGTTTGTACAAACAGAGCTAAAGATGGTAGCTTATACTATGTTGATACTTTTATCAAAGCTAAGTTTGATGATAATAATAAAGTTGCTGGGTTCTCTTCTATTCGTCAAGATGTGACAGAATTAAAGAGAAAAGAGATGGAAATATCTAATAGAATGAACGCCATTAATAGGTCAAATGCTGTTATTGAATTTGATTTAGATGGTAATATAAAATTTGCAAATAATGCTTTTTTAGATACCTTAGGATATTCTCATGATGAAATTGTTGGTAAACACCATAGTTTATTTATAGAAGATTCTTTAAAAGATAGTGATGAGTATAAAAACTTTTGGAAATCACTAAGAGAAGGAACATTCTTTAGCGGAGAAATCACAAGAAGAAAAAAAGATGGCACCTTAATTTATCTTCAAGCAACTTACAATCCTATTATAGGAAATGACGGTAAACCTTATCGAGTAATGAAAATTGCTACAGATATCACTGAAAGTTATAATCAACAAAAAGAAATAGAAAAGAAGAATACCTATCTTGAACATGCTGCTAAGATTCTTAGACACGATATGCACAGTGGTATTAATACTTATATGCCTCGTGGATTAAGCTCTTTAGATAGAAGACTATCAGATGATCAAATAAAGGATCTTAAAATTGAAGCTCCGATAAAAATGATCAAGGAAGGACTTAGACATACACAGAAGGTTTATAAAGGAGTATATGAATTTACAAATCTTGTAAAAAAAGATGTAGTTCTTAATAGATCTGAATGTAAACTTAATGACATTCTTGAAGATTACTTATCTGCAACTGCATATAGGCCTCAGGTTGAGTTATCAGATTTAGGAGATTTAAGTGTAAACGAAGCTCTTTTTTGTACCGCATTAGACAACTTAATAAGAAACGGTTTGAAGTACAATGATAGTAATAATAAAATTGTGAAAATATCCAGAGAGGATAATATATTATATGTCGAAGATAATGGTAGAGGCTTAAGTTCAGAGGAATTTAAACTACTTTCACAACCATATACACGTAAAGAAGGACAAAAAGAGTCTGGATCAGGTTTGGGATTAAACATATGTATAGCTATACTAGAAGAGCATGGATTCAGCGTTTCTTGCGATAAGCTTCCACAAGGTGGAAGTCAAATAAAAATAAATTTAAAAAAATGATTGATTCTATTTTATTGGTGGATGACGAAAGTTTATTCCATCTTGTATTCGAAGATGCTTGTAGTCTTCTTGATATTTCACTTTCTCTTGAAAGTCTAGATAGCTCTGATGAAGCTGCTAAACTTTTTGAAGGATGGCAAAAAAATCCAAATGGAAAACCTGAATGTGTATTTGTTGATTTAAACATAATAGGTTCTTCATATGACGGGATAGAGCTAATTAGAAAAATAAATTTCGACTATGGTAACAATGTTGTTATTGGAATTATTTCTTCTTCTAATGAGCCAGAAGAACAAGCAAAAGCAGTTAAGTCAGGAGCTCAATTTTGGATTATAAAATCTGATGATATTGAGCCTAGATTAGAAGAATTCAGGAAAGATTTTCCTGGATACAAAAACAGAACAAACCCTTTTAAAATCTACAAATAAGGCATGATTATAGTATATGATTAAAATAGATAAGAAAACCAAGGATCAATTGCTTGAAATATACAAGGCTAAAAAAATTAGCCTTGAAGGAAATATTTTAAAAGTAATTGATCCAGATGGTGATCAAGAGTTTGAATCGTATATAAAGGACTCAATTGAAAGAGATAAAGATAGCCGTAGAAAAAGATTAGAAATAACAAGACAAGTTCAAAGTCAAAACGCAGATTTAACTAAGTGGAAAAAAGAAAATGAAAGAGTTAATGAGCAAGTAACTAAGGCATTAGAAGAAGCTGAAGAATCAAATAAAGCAATGTTAATTGCCAAACAAGAAGCAGAGGATGCACTATCTGAAGCACACTCAGCTAGAATAGAAGCTGAAAAGGCTAGAGCAGAAGCAGAAAAGGCTAGAATAGAAGCGGAACTAGCTAGAACAGAAGCAGAAAATGCAAAAAACTCAGCACTCAATGATTTAGATCTAATGCAAAAGAAAACTCAATTTGAGTTAATCGGTAATATAGTTAGAGTCGCACTTTGGGTTATCTTAGGTGTTGGTATAACCGTAACAATTGTCTATGTTATATCTTTATTTGCTGGATTCAAAACAGAAGTAGTTGGATCAGCTTGGGTTAATATAATGAGTATCTTATTAACAAATGCGTTTAGTATTATTGGTACCTTAATGGGTATGAAAACAATGAGTGATAACAAAGAACAAAAGTGAAAAAAATAATAATCTTCTTTTTAATTATTATACTAGCCGAATCTTGTGTGACTATACTACCAGACAGTAAGAAAGGTAGATATACTAAACATGGAAAGAAGCATTTGGATAAATTTAATCACTAAAATCAACCATAAAGATTGAAATATCATGTGGTGACGTTTGGTTACCACCAAAATAAGGCCAAAGAGTATATCCAAAGTTTACAAGTGTTTTTGACTTAGGAACTTGAATCTTATTGGAATTAACATAGTCAGAAATACTAAATTCCCAATTATCACCTAAGTTTTTAATTTCTAAATAATAACTTTCACCAGCCTCAATGGGTTGTATAAATTGATATTTTCTAATGCCGCTATCATACCAATAAGCCCAAATTTCTAATTGGTTATTGTTCCAACACCATCCAAATCTTGCAGAGTCTTTATGGTGCAATCCTAATGAAAAACCAAATAGTTTATTAATGTCACCTTGGTCTTCTTTAGGTAAAGTATAAATACAAGAACTATCAAACTTAACTAAATAAGTAGTAGATTTTCTAAAATGCAATAAATTAAATAACTTATGAATTAAATTATTTGAATAATGTGTTCCTTTTTTAATTAAAAATTCCATCATTAGTATATATAAAATTATCTCCTTATATTTGAAAAATAAATTTAGAATGACTATAATATTCACTGACATAGATGGGGTATTGAATAACATCAATAAACTTGAATGGAATAAAAAATCTATTCATTTATACAATAAACTATGCCAGGAATTTGATCTTAAAACAGTTGTTACTTCTACTTGGAGGACCAATCATACTATTTACGCCTTACAAAATATATTCTGGAATCAAGGTATAGAAAATGATATATTTGACTTTACTCCAATTTTTCCAGCATCTGGTAGAGGTGAAGAAATTGAATATTGGTTGAAATGTAATCAATGGGATAACTATATTATATTAGATGATAATACAAGAGATATGGAAGCTACTGGATTACGAAATATAGTAAAATGTAGAGGATGGATAGCATTCTCTGAAGAAGAGTATCAAATATGTAGAGATATACTTACTAAAGAAAAAAACCCTGTTTAACACTAAACAGGGTTTTTTATTTACCAATCAACCATTTTGTCGATAAATGGTATAGCCTTTTTTGCAAACCAACTATTTGGTAAACCATCTCGGATTGGATTAATAACCCAAGCATAAATTAACAACCAAAATGTTAACCATATTGGATATATTGCAAATACAAATGCTAAATATCCAAAGAATGACCAAGTTTCACTTAACTTCATACAAATAATCGTTAAGAAAAATCCAGTTAATAACCTGGTTAATTTGTTTGTTTTCAACAATTGAACGAAGAACTTCATTCCCTCAACTATTCTCTTCACTATCTTCATAATATACTTTATTTTTTTAATATATATTAAAAGATATGAGACACATTAAAACAATTAACGAATTATTAAAGTCAACTTATAAAAGTGCTTCGGATAAACTTAAACCCCTACACCCAAGTAGAAGTGAGGAATTAATGAAACATGCTGATACAAAAGGTGGTTCAGAGTTTAGTAAATTTAATAAAGATAGAGATTTTCCATATCCATTTGAATTTAACAATGTAGATTTACAAGATTCTAAAGAATACTTTTTAGGTAAATTTTATATCATAGATGGTGAAAAAACATGGGGGTTAAGATCGGAGTATTCGGGTGTTACCATTCATATGTTAAATGATTGGGGTCAAAATATAGCAATTAAATTTACCCATGATAGGAATGATTATATGAAATTAAAAATTCGCTTTGGAAATATAGAAAACGGAATTCCAAAATATGAAAGAGATTTTTTATTTGATAATAGAAAAGACGCACTAGCATTTAAGAAATACCTAAAGGAAAAATATGATAATGATGAATTAGAATTTATGAAAGATCCTTTGGAGTTCAGTATAAATAAATTTTATTCAAGTAAGTGAAACACATTAAAACAATAAACGAATTATTAAAGTCAACTTACCTATCAGCTGCTCGACAGTTAGGAAATAAACATGGTAAGAGGTCTAAAGAATTAATTGATTGGGCCGCTAAAAGTGGACAAGATGTTACACAAGATAGAATATACCCACATCGATTTTTATTTGATGGGTCTTTTGAAGGAGAGTATTATTTTATTACTAGTTATTCTTTAATAAGTGAGACTGAAACATCGAATAAATTCCTTAGATTCAATATACACATGAATTCAAATTGGGGTAGTAAAGAAGATTTTACTTTAATATTCAGAATACTTGAGGTATCCAAGAAGTTGGAATTTTACTATAAATCAGATTCTTTTGAAAATAAGGATTCTAAAATTGGTCGTCAAAATGCCAATCATATAATGAAGTTCTTCAAAGAATGTTGGGAAGATGATTTAAGTCAAGGTGATTATAACGGATTTGAAATCAAAGGTCTATCAGTTAACAGACTCTATAAAAGTGAATCAGAATAATGAAATACTTGAAATATTACGAAGCTCAAAAAATGACAGACAATGGTTATTCGGATAAACTTCCTTTAGATGAAGAAACTATGGAAGATTTAATCTTAGAAATCCAAGATGATGGTGTTTCTGTTAGATTAGCTTATGCTATAAAGTACGGATATGATTGGATAGATTTTTATGAAAATTCAGAAATTGAAAATGTTGATAGAGTTGGTTGGATGTTAGAATTTCAATTTGAAAGACATATTGATAACATCAACAATTTCAATGAATACTTCAAGATATTAAATAAGATACATTCATTAGTCAATAGAGTCAATAATCATTTTGATTGTAAAAATATAGAGTTTACTACTAATCCAGAAAACTTTGATGGTATTTTAGTAACTATAGAAAAAATACCAACCATTGAAGATGCTCTTAAAATATCACATAGTTATCTAAAGAGTTATGAAGATGAATTATCCAATTACAATTTGAATATGTATGAAATTAAAGGAGACGCTATTTCATTTGGTGTAGTTGATTCAGAAAATCCAACTATTGAAGATTTCACTAAGCGATTGAAAGAATATGAGGAAGATGGTTGGACTATGACTTGGAAATCTATAACTAAAGAAGGTGATAATTTTTTAGTTCATGGACTAACAGTAGATGAAATCAAATTTAAATATTAATATAAAGAATAAACCCAGTTAACTCAACTGGGTTTTTTTATTTGGATATTCTCAGTGATAAATTTTTTAATTAAGTGTTGTTTTATACTGAATAAATTTGTATCTTTGTATTCATATGTTACCGAAAGACATATCCGATATAGAATCTCTAATCCGTCTTAGAGAAGAAGCTCTTTTTTATCACGATTGGTATAACTCAACTATACTTAGAAATGAATTAGAAACACAAGGAGTATTTTATAATGATGATACCGAAGAATACTTTGTACTAAAACAAAATGGTGAAAAAATCCTATGGAATGAATACCGTAAACTAGCCATCAGTTCTATTTCACTTTTCAATAGAACCGGTATAACCAAACCACAACCGTTAAGAAGCAGATTTGACGAACTACCAATTGCAGAATTTTCCTTTTAAACTTTTTAATAAACAAAACCTATATGAAATTAGAAGTCACACTAGCCATAGCTGTCCCGGTAATTGTACTTTCGACAGCCTTATTTATTAAGATTAAAGATAAATTATCTTAATAATAAAAATGCTCCCATAGCTCAGCTGGTTAGAGTAGGATGCTTATACCATCAAGGTCGCTGGTTCAAGTCCAGCTGGGAGTACAGATTCAAATAAAGAATATTAAATGAAAGTAGTTTGTATTAAAATTCCACCTACATTCACTACTCTTAAAATAGAAGTAGGTGAGATATATACTGCTTTCCATAGAGAATATACCATATTAACTGACCAGAAAGCAACAACTCTTTTTATTAAAGATAATCTAAATAATGTTATTCCGTGTGATGCTTTAGATAGAGGTAAGTATTTTATCACATTAGAAAAGTGGCGTGATTCTAAATTATCAAAATTGGGTATTTAGTCTCAGTGATTTTAAAAGAAAAAATTTTATTAACATAATCCAAGCAGGGTAAAGGAAAGGTGTCATTTTTGAGAAAATATGACACCTTTTTAGTTTCTGACTATTTATATATACTGAGGAAATATAATTTTTGAACTAAACATTTTAGATTATATTACTAAAATGGTATAGCATTTGTTATATCAAAATAAAAAACAAAATTAAAAATGGCAGGAGAAATCGCTCAACAATTTGCAGGTCTACCAATTGAAGACCTAATTGTTCAACCATTAGTCGGTATGGCTAAAGGACAAGCACAATTAAATGACGTTACATGGAAATATATTTCAGACGTAGCATTTGAAGATATTTTATCAACAACTGATAAATTCACACAAGAAGAATACAGTAAAAATCTATGTACAAAAGAACAAATTGGTAGATTTAAGCCAACTGGTAAAAAGAAAACTCGTAACTTGGATGTTCAATTGAACAGATATGTAACTAATCCAGAAGATGGAACACAACAATTACAAGTAATCAACTCTATGATTCCAATGTTACCATTGGTTCCACTTCCTAACTTAGCAATCAAAACAGCAGATATTAATTTTACAATGGAAGTTAAATCTACTGAAATGAGTAAGTCAGTTGATGATGCTGAAGCAAGTGTTCAAGCAAGTGCTGAAGGTGGATTCTGGGGAATGAAGTATTCAGTTTCTATGCAAGGTAAAATTGCAACACACAGAGAAAATACAAGAAGTACTGATAACTCAGCTAAATATGAAGTTAAAATTCATGCTGAACAAATGCCAGTTACCGAAGGTATGAATAAATTAAATGATATGTTAAACTTAATGATCGAACCATCTATTCAACCAGGACAAGGTGCAACTCAATCTAAATAATAGAATAATAAATGGCTAAAATAAATTTAGAAGAACTATTGGGCGGCTTACAAGAAGCCGCTCTTATAGTTTTAGGTATACAAGAAAGACAACATATTAATACTTTATCAAAGTATTTTACACCAGAAGGTGAGCCACTTACAAAGAAATTTGTAATTGGTGAGAAAGAAATTAATATACCACTCTACATATTAGCCGACCACTCTTCTATGGGATTAGAAGAAATGGATATTAATTTTGATATTCGTTTACTAGCATCTGATGATAGAACACCATCTTCTCTTAAAGAGAATATACTACCTATCTTCAAAAAAATAGAAGACCAAACCATTCGAGGTGTACAATCTGCCTTAGTTAAATTAGGCGAACCTTATGCTAGTATGTTAGGTAATTCCGGATCGAATAAAGATGGTGTAGATGGAGTAATTGGACCTAAATGTAAAGCAGCACTTATCAAATATCAAAATTCCAAAAAGTTAGAAGAAACTGGCGAAATAGATGATGCTACTTGTAAAAGTTTAGGAGTCACAACCGCATCCGAATATACACATACGGTAACTAATATATCAGTTGATAGTAATGCTATAAATTCAGATAACAAAGCAGGGATGGCAACAGTTAAAGTTAAATTCAAAAAAGATGAAAAGCCAGAAGCCGTTTCAAGATTAGTAGAAATGTTAATTCAAAAATTAGATGATACCAGTCATACAGATAAAACAAAATAATAATATATGGCACTACCTTGTCTTTCTTGTAAACAACCATTAGGGTTAACTATTGAATTCATAATGAAGAATCCACTTTCACAATGTCCGTATTGTGGAGTAATAATGAATTTTAAACCAGATGCAAAAATAGTAAATGAGTATAAAAATGCACTAGACGAAATTAAATCAATACAAGATAGGTATAAGAAAATAGCAAAGTTTGGATAAATAAATGTAGTAGTATTTTTAATATATACATTAATAAAAATATTAAGATTATGAAACACTTAAAGAAATTCAATGAGGAAGTTGGTGATCCACGAGAAGTAAAACTTGAGGACTTCTACCAACAATATAAAAATATAGTTGACTTCAATGAAGATGACTTTGGACAAGGTGAAGAACCTAGTAACGTTGATTTACTTAGTGAAATCGGTGACTTATGTAATGATTTAGATATGTCTAAATCTGATGTTAAATGGGTATTAGATAATTATGATTGTTCATTTGATATTGATGGGTTATTACAAATTACACATGATGAATGGGTAGATGAAGGTGGAACAGTTGATATTGAAAGTATTAATGATAAGATACAAAATGCCGCTTATAGTTTACAAACATTTGGAACATTAACTAAACAAGGAGCTTTTATTAATGGTGCTAAATGGGCTATTCATAATCTAACAGATGAAGAAATCAAAGTATTTAGATCTAATACCGACAAAGATGATTTTTCATTCTTTGGAATAAAATAATTAAAAACTATGAAACACTTAAATAAATTTAACGAACACGATAACTATTGTACACATTGTAATGGTGAAGGTAAAGAACCTTATTGTCCATTTTGCCAAAAAAGTTATCTCGATGAATTAGACAAAAAGAAATACTCTTCTAAGGATTCAGATGATGAAGATTATCTTGAATACCAGAGTCCAGTAGATAAATCTCTTATTCAATTATCTAAAGAGATTTTAGATGCGGCTAAATTAGATGTAGATGCTATTGAAGAATCAGATCCAGATTTTATTCCTTATATCGCTGATATGATACAATCTTGGATTGATAAAAATAGATAATTAAATATGAAACATTTAAGAAAATTTGAAGAATTCAATGAAAGCAAATTAACACCATATATTGTTGGTGCGGCTTTGACCGGAGCTACTTTAATGGGAGCCAATGCTATTATGAATCCTAACACTAAAGCAACTGCTAGATATCAAGAAACTGAGTTAGCACACTTTCCTGAGTTTTATGTAAAAACATTGGGAACGGATTATAATCTTCATGTAAGTGTTAATGAGAATGATGGTGTTATTGGGTGTCAAATGAGGCATAATAAAAGTAAGAGATACACTATTACAGTAGAAGAAGGACAAGATATTATTTACTATAAATCAACTACCTTTGGTGTGTATATTTATGCAACAACTAATAAGTCTGATTTACCAAATGGTGAAATGATTAGCCTACAAGATTTAGAAGTTATTGAAGAAACCGGTGAATATAAGATATTAGAAGTTTCATCAGTTTGGTCGGGATTAGATTACATCTTAGTTAATAAGGGTTATAGTAATACAAAGGATGAATTTGAGATGAATGGTGAAAGGTATACTTATTTCGAAAAGAGCTTTGGATTTTTACCAGGTCATGCTTCTTTTGTAATAAAATGTAAATAATAACATGGCTAATCATATGTGGGTTTGTCCCACTAAAAAACAAGATGAATTTTATAATCCGGAAAAACTGATTTCACTATTGAAAAAAGAGTTTCCTCAATATGATTTATCAACAATTGAGTATTCATCGACTACTTATATTGATGTCGATAGGTCAGGTCAGGATTTATTCCGCATGCAATGTTATGGAGATTTTCCTTACTTAGACTCCAAAGATTCAGAACAGAAAAATAAGTTCATAGAAGAATTAGATGAAATGAATATGGAAGACTTAGCCGATAAAATGATTAGATTCTTAGAAAATGATAATATGGATTTATCTAAATGTATTGAGATTAGACATACATCATCAGCATCAGATATTAATTTAGTCACTAGATGGATGCGTCAGTATTTTCAAGCAGTTGTTTTAGATGAAGGAATTCACCCAGAGTTTATTCTTCCTATACCAGAAGGTCAAGATTATAAACCAAAAGTAGAGAAGGGTATTATTAAAAAATTTGGACAGTGGTTAAATAAATAAATAAATAAATAGTATTATGGTAGTAGCATTTTCAACAAAAAAAACCTCTGATTCGGCGGGAATACATCTAACAAAATTATTCAGTAATTGGATAGAAGAAATGTCAGATGAAAATAAAAGAATAGAAGTCATTAATATTAATTCATCCGGCAGTAAAAATGGATGGATGATGGTCGTTCAATATAAAGTATTAGGCGATAAAGAAAAATAAAACCATATGAGACTAATAACAATATTGACCTTTATTTTACTGACTTTCAATTGCTTAGGTGTTCCACGTAGGCATCATCATTGGGGACATGGACATAATTGTCCACCGCCTCCACCACATGGAGGTGGACCACAATGTTGGCCACCACCGTGTGTTCCGATTAATAAGGGATTGGTTTTCTTAGCTATATCAGCTTTAGCTATTGGTACATATAAATTAAAATTTTCTAATACAAAATAAGTTATTATCTTTGTATTGTAATTAACTATTATTATCATGAATAAGTATCAAATTAATCAAGTAGTCACTATTAAGATTAGTGATGATGAATCAATTAGACATTGTACTATTGCTTCTATTAAAATAGAACCACACAATGTAAAGTATGATGTGATTAAAGGCACATTTAGATTCTATGATGTGAATGAAACATCAATTGAACCAATTGAACAACAATCTTATAAGTCAATTCTAGGAGAACACTAATGAAGATATCAGTATCACATAATGGGATAATCATCATTGAGAAAATATTAACTCAAGATGAATGTAATTCCTTAGATGGTATTGGTGTGGTATGGATTGCTAATGCTTATAAAAAGTATATAGGATTAGATATTAGTTCTTATAGACTAAGTGATATTAAAGACTCACCATATCATTTTACAATTTTTATAAGAACAGAAGACTTAGTAAAGTTAAGAGATAATAAATTAGGTGAGATTTTAGAATCTATTTAATTACTCATCTTCTTCTACTTCATCATCTGGTTCACTCTCTTCTAATTTATATATAATTTTAACTCTTTAACTTTAATATATATATTAAAGTATGAAACATATAAACCATTTCAACCAATTTCTTATTAAAGAATCTTTTGCTGATAAAGAAGAGATTAAAGAACTACTTGAAGATTACCTCTTAGATTATATTGATGAATCTTTAGCTAGTTCACATATTCAATTGGATGCTTATGTTTCAGAAGATGAAATTGGTAGAATAGAAACTGGTGTGTTTTCATCTTCATCCTATATGGGTGAAGGTTCACTTCCAATTTATGCTTATGCGTTAAATCTAAATAAATGTTATAGTGCAATCTATACAAAAAACTATTAATCGAATTAAATCAGATAAAGATTTTAAAGTTATCTCAATGAATAAATCATATAGATCATCTTTAGTAGATTCTCTATCGGTAAAATTTTCAAATAGTTTTAAGTGCTTCATTAAGAGTATATATTATATTTCACTTCTAAATTTCATTATATGAAAAAATCTTCTTATCTTGCGTTTAATTATGGAAATAAAGAAAGTAACCTATAAAGAAGTTCATCAAGAATTTGCTGAGATTAAACCAGACCTCTTAGATGAATTTGCAACCTATTATGGTTGTTTTATTAAAGAAGAATTGGTGGGCATTGTTTCATATGTAGAACATCCATCAGTAGTTTATTTATGTCACGCCTTTGTTAAAGAAGAATATAGAGAACGTGGTGTCTATAAACTTCTTTGGAACTACCGTGATTCTAAATTAAAAGATTCTCCGAAAACTATTTATGCACACTGTAATGTAGATAGTTTGAAATACTTTATTAATAATGGTTACTCAATCGAAAAAGCCTTATTCAAAGTAGTAAAAAATTAAAACCATTTATATAATGAAATTTGACCAAGATATCCTTTTTGAATTTTTACCAGAAGAAGATAAAAAATTTTTCCAAGTTTGGGATAGTGTAAAAAAATTTTGGCCCATGCTCTATGTGACTAGATTAAAAAATGTTGAAAGTATAGTTGCTACTTATAGAGCGCCATTTCAAGAAAGAATAATCATAACATTAGATGAATATGAAAAAAAGATTAAACAAAAAAACCGAGATATCAATATAGATAAAATATTAAACTATGACAACTAAAATACATATCGTTGATTGTGTAGGTACACTCAAAATAATTCAATCACATGAATTAAAAGATGGTTATATTAAACTACGTCATTATGATTATAATGATGATAGTTATTATGATGAACCTACACCAGCTACTATTAAGGAAACATTCTTGATTAATGTATCAGCAGAGTTTATCAGAAATGATAAAGATAATTCTAAGTTGAATGCTTGCACTATGTCTGGTGGATTTGGTGAAGTTAACCGGTTAGCTTATTATTATTCTGTAGTTGTTATGGCTTATACAGGTAATGGTGAGGTATGGGAATCCAATTTGATTTATTCCAATGCTGGTATTAAAGCCACACAATTTAATATGTATTCATATCATTTTAATGAGCCTGAACAAGTATATGATGAAAGTAGATTGGCGTATGAGGTATTTGATTTGCTAAATCTAACTAAGATATTTGGTAAGTATTTACCAAAGGACTCAGTAAGAGATTCTGTGATAGATGATATCTTAAAATAAAAATATTAAATTAAAGAAAATAATTTGTAAAAGACTTGGTGAATAAATGGTATATAAAGAACATCCAACATCAATACGTAAGACTCTATCTTTTTTTAAGCAAAGTCGTTAAAGAATTCATCTTTTGTATACCACTTATCGTTAAACATAACACCAGTTAAAGTATTCATATTAACCAGTGATGTAGTAACTAAACTACCACTTCTATCATATCTTGGTTTATCTAATTTAGCTTCAACTCCATCTGAATATATTTGAGTAATAGTTCCAACATTCTCTGAACCATCTTTAAGATTAAACTTGATTTTAAGACCAATTTGTAATGGTGAGTATTCACTATATTCTTTTATAAATTGCTTGAAACTTTTCATAATTTTAAATTTATTTTTAATTATGTTATATATAAAAAAAATGAATAAATATTAAATTTATTCATTTTAAAAATTATTAGTAAACGTGCTTTTTATCCACCTGTGGGAAAGTATTAAAATCATAGGCTTCATCTAATTACTACACCATTATTTTGCTGACATACTTATTCTTTGCTTTTTATTAAAATAATGTTTAGACACGTTTACTGATTTAGTGACACATTTCTATAGTTATATATTAATATTAAAAAAATTAAATTTTATTCCAACTACATCATTAGGTAGTAATAGTCCAGTAATGTTAAATATGAATAAGTAAAATTTCTTTAAAGGTTGGAGTTTTCTCCAACCTTTTTTTTTAATTAAATTATGAAGAGAAATGTTTCATTTTTTAATTTAAGTCAAAATTCTCTATTTGGACATATCAAATATTATTTCTATATTTGTATATAAATCTAAAATAATATGTTGTTACATCCTTCATTAGAAAGCCTCATCAAACTTGTTAACGATGATACCAAAACTTATAATAAAGAAAACCTAACTAAGTGGTGTTCAGCACTTCCTAAAGAAGAAAAAGAATTCTTTACTAAAAAGATAAAAGAAGAAGTATCAAGAGAAGAACTTAGCCAAATACTACAAGACATGAAGAAACCCGGACCAAAACCCGATGGTATTCCTCAACCTACTCCCAAGAAAAATATACCAACCATCTATAAAAAAGGTGATGTTCTTATGCATCCAGTATTCCAACATCCTTATATCTTACTAGAAAAGAAAGATGAATATTGGTTATGTTGCTTAATCACATCTGAACCAACTTGTCCAGAGATATTAGAACCTTGTAAATCAAGATTCTTTGATGGTAATTTTATCACAAGAACACTTTTTACTACGGTCGATCCGATCGGTAGATTTATGTATCCATATGAGAATCCAAGACAATTAAGTTTGGCTCTAACTAAACTAAAATCAATTTTCAAATAAAATGAGTAAGTTACTAATATACACAGATGGTGCTTGTTCCGGCAATCCCGGCAAGGGAGGCTGGGGTGTTGTTATGAAATTTAATGATAAAACCAAAGAACTATCTGGTGGTGAGAAATTTACCACCAATAACAGAATGGAACTAATGGCTGTTATCCAAGCTTTAGAAGCTGTTAAAACCACAAAATACCCAATTGAAGTTTACTCAGACTCTAAATATGTAATTGATTCTATTGAGAAAGGTTGGGTATTTAATTGGGCAAAGAAAACAGACTTTGGTGGTAAAAAGAACGAAGACCTTTGGAGAAGATTTTTAAAGTTATATCATAAATTTGATATAAAATTTAATTGGGTTAAAGGTCATAATGGTCACCCAGAAAATGAAAGATGTGATGTGTTAGCAACTATGGCGGCTGATAGAAATTAATAATATGATTGAAATTATAAAGAGTGAATTAGATTCACACCAATCTAACTACAACTTAGATTTCACACCCACTATTTCAAATGAAATAATATCTTATGTTGAAAGAGGTGTTTACGCATTTCAACTAATCTATGATGGTAACCAAGAAGTTATTTTAGTTAAACCACTACAATATAATCAAGTTATACAAAACTTAGATTATAGTCAATCCCTTTGGTCTTATGATGGCGGAAAACAATTCAAATATACTTCAATGGAAACCTTGAAATTCGATATACAAAAAATTAGAGAGTTACAATTAGATATAATACTTAAATGAAAGTCAGAATCCTGTCCTGACTACAAAAAATAAAAAAACAAATAATATGGAAACAATAATTGGTATGTTTTTTCTTTTTGTAATTCCTTGCATCATAGCGGTTATGGTGAAAGTAATATTAGAAAAATACTACAAAGAAAAGTAATTAGTCAGATAATCTTATGGTACTTAATAATTATAACACCTATAAAGAAGCAGAACTTGCTTGTTTAATTAAATTAATAGAAATAGTTAAAAATAAATAATATGAAAATTGTAAAAAAGTATTATCCCTTTTGGCTAGGTCTTTTGGTTTTTATTATCTTAAATGGTTTTGAAATCATTAGAAGTGCACCAAGTATTGGAATGCTAATCATGTATCTGATTGGATATTTTAAACTAACTAAATTACACAATTTAGAAGATGGCACCACTCACTTTGCTCATTCATCACATTGGGATAAAATAGTAACACAAGATGAATGGCGAGAACTACAACTAAATAAAATAATATATGAAATAAAATAACCCAATCAAATTTGATTGGGTTATTTTATTTCAAGAGTATCAAATATTAAACAGTATATTTAAATCCCTGGAATTTAGAATCTTTATCAGTAAAGTAACCGGCTGGTTTTTCTGATCCTTCTTCGAATTCTTTAGCAGATGATTTAAAAATATCAAATTCTTTTTCATTTAATAATTCTTTGGCTCTCTGATAAATAGCATCTCTGGTTTCAAATGCTTTTGTTCTTGTAGGATTTGGACCTTCTTCTTCACCAAAATATAGGCCATCTTTATATTCATATAAATCTTTTAATAAAGATTGTATTTTTTCATCATCTTTGATTTTGTTAAAGATTGGCTCAATTTTATTGATAGCAATTTTAAACTTTATAAAATTGAATAAATTACTAATTTTAACATAACCATACATAACACCATACCATAATAATAAACCTAGTCCTCCTCCAATTCCAACAAAAACTTCTTCATTGGTTTTGTTGATTAAATTATTATCATACTGTTCGAATTTTTTAACGTGTTTCATAACTTTTTTTTTTTTTTTATAACATATATATTAATTTTTTTTATCAAATATCACTTATATTAAAAAATAATTCTTATATTTGTTCCACTATTAATATTTCCCATAACTAAAATAATTATTGGATATATTGTGTTTTGTCTTTTAATCTACTTTAAATTTTTATATGATATAAAACAAAAGTGTAGTAAAACAATATCCGAATTTCAAGAATTAGAATAGTCAAAAATAAATAATATGACAAAAGAATCTAAACAAATTAAATGTTATTGTGGACACACAACATATTGTGATTGTCTTCCAATAAAAAAATCATTTGATGATTATCTTAAACAAAATCCATATAAAGAAACCCGTTCATTCACTAAAGAAGATTGGGAAGCAGATATATGGGAAAAATGGAATACTTTGTATAACTCTAAAGAAGATTCTCCATACGTTAGTGATGATTTTCAAATAGGTCCTGATGGAGCATATGAACACATTGAATACTCAATTCCAATTTGGGAAAATGGAATTAAAACAGAATGGACTGTTGATGGTATTGTAGGCGATGAAAAGTATTATCAGTTATTAGAATTTGGTAATGGTAAAGATTTACCTGATATGATTAACACAACAATAAAACAATAGAAAGATAAATGATAACAGCAGAATGAAAGTAGGCGATAAAGTTATTGTTACAAAAAACAATTGGTATACCGATATCAAAAGAAAAGGTACAATAGTCCAAATATTCGAAGTTGATAATAAAACCGTATATAGAGTTTACTTCTATGATGAATTGGGTAAATATAAAGATGGTTGTAATGTATTCCCACATCAAGGAGAAACTATTGAACTAGATATCCAAGAAACAAGAGAAGTTAAATTAAAAGAAATGGGGATATGAAAGTAGGCGATATAGTTTATTTCAAATCTATGTTAACTTCTAGATATAGTGATCGTAGCCCAAGTGGTTCATATGAATATTATTTTAAACCCGGTGATAGATATCGTATTGATGATATAAATAATGGGTTTGGTGTTAAAACAGGTAGTATAACTAATTTAGAAGATGGCACCAATCACTTTGCTCATTCATCACATTGGGATAAAATTATATCAGTAGAAGAATGGCGAGAAATCCAATTAAATAAAATACTAAATGAGAACTATACATCTTAATACAATACTTAACAAACCACATATCGGTAAAACTACCTTAATGTTTGTTGAAGATAATAAAATATGTGATGGATGTGATACCCATTCAGTTAAATGTATTTGTCTTAGTTTAGTTACTGGTGGAACATCACACTTATGTCAAGATTGTGTAGAAGGAATGTTAGAAAGTTTAGATGAATCAATTGTAAGAGACCGTAAAATTAATCAGATAATAGAATGACACTACAAGAGTATATTAATTACATATCCGACTATGGAACTCATGTTCAATTTAAGTATGGTGATTATATCATTCAGAAGATGGTACATCTAACACCATATAATTCAAATTTTAACTACTTTCCATATAAAACCTCTGATGGTAGAAAGTTTCATATGGAATTTGAAATAAATGGAGAGAAAGCAACTATTGAAGAATGTGTTGGTCTAGTAACTTCATATGAAAGAGATAGAAAATTAAATGAACTAGGAATATGAGTAAAGAAAAAGAATACACAAAAGAAGATATTATTTCTATTTTAGATTTT
>Ga0114968_10000641_pt1 | contig 25966 bp, 23 predicted proteins | sample M_130807_EF_Meta_FD_87020 | JGI IMG/M metagenome (GOLD analysis project Ga0114968, IMG submission 87020) | Freshwater microbial communities from Lake Montjoie, Canada to study carbon cycling - M_130807_EF_MetaG | ecosystem: Environmental > Aquatic > Freshwater > Lake | place: Lake Montjoie... | reverse complement strand
GCACGGATAGCAAAGTACTTTTGCCTGCATTTGGGAAGCCCACCAAACCGACGTCAGCCAAGATTTTGAGCTCGAGGATTTTCCAGCTTTCAATGCCCTCTTCGCCTGGTTGGGCGTGGCGCGGCGTTTGATTGGTTGGAGATTTGAAATGGTTATTGCCCATGCCACCGCGGCCACCGCGCTGAATGATACGCTCTTCACCGTCTTCAGTGATTTCAAATAGGACTTCACCAGTTTCGCCATCTTTGGCTAAGGTGCCAAGCGGCACGTCGATATAGACGTCTTCACCTTGTGAACCCGTTTTGAGGTTGCCTGAGCCATGAGCGCCGTGTCCGGCCTTGATGTGTTTTTTAAACTTAAGGTGCAGGAGCGTCCAAAGTTGTTTGTTGCCACGCAAATAGACGTGTCCGCCACGGCCGCCATCACCTCCATCAGGACCACCTTTTGGAATGTATTTTTCGCGTCTGAAGTGGGTAGAACCCCCACCTCCATTACCTGATGTACAGTGAATTTTTACGTAATCAACAAAGTTGTCTGAAGCCATGTATTAGTTTGTATCGATGGCAGAGAATAATCTTTGCGTGATGTCATCGATGCTACCAATGCCATCGATGGCAATAAATTTGTGTTGTGCTTGATAAAATGCCTTGACCGGAGCGGTTTCTTGATTGTAAACGGAGATGCGTTTTTCAATGACTGCCGGGTCAGCATCGTCCGGACGACCAGATACCTCAGCTCTTTTGAGTAAGCGGGTTTTGAGTTCGTTTTCTTCTACTTCGAGGGCCAACATCAATGAAATTTCAGTTTGCAGGCCCTCCAAAAACTCGTCGAGCGCTAGGGCTTGGGCATTGGTGCGCGGAAAGCCGTCGAAAATAAAACCTTTTGGAGCGTCGTGCTTGACAACTTCTGAGCGCAGCATGTTGATAGTAACCTCATCTGGCACGAGCTGACCTGCGTCCATGTAGCTTTTGGCAAGCTTGCCGAGATCGGTTTCGCCTTTGATATTGGCGCGAAAGACATCGCCGGTGGATAAATGTACAAGACCATATTTTTCGATGAGTCTTTCGGATTGGGTTCCTTTACCTGCTCCTGGAGGGCCAAAAAGTACAATATTTAACATAACTAATTGATTAATTGATAAACAGCTGGAAGTTCACGACCGTGTTCTTTGTAGTCGAGGCCATAACCGACCACAAAGCGATCTTCTATCTCAAAGCCAATATATTGGGGTTGATGTTTTCCTTTATAGGAAGCTGGCTTCAGTAATAGCGAACAAACTGCCATTGAAGCGGGTTGTTCGGACTGAAGCAAGGTAAAAATTTTGTCCATGGTGACGCCGGTGTCGAGGATGTCTTCGATGATGATGACATGGCGGTCTTTGAGGGCGGTTTGCAAGCCGATGAGCTCGTCTACTCTTCCACTCGACTGCGTACCGACATAAGAACTCACCTTTACAAAAGTAAGCTCGGGCTTGCACTGCAATTGCTTGAACAAATCAGAGGCAAACATAAACGCACCATTGAGCACCGCTAAGAATATAGGATCCTTGCCTGTGTAGTCAGTATCCAACTGACTTGCCAATTCTTTAATGCGCGTTTGTATTGTCGTTTCCGAAATGAAGGGCGCGAAAGAAAGGTCGTGTATGTGAACCACTGTACGCATCGTCGTACAAAGGTACAATTTTAAACGTATCTTTGCGGCATGACAAAAACATGGTACGGTAGGGAACTACAAATTGGCGTGCTCGGCGGTGGTCAGTTGGGGCGCATGCTCATCCAAGCAGCCAATAGTTTGGACATTCAATTGCATATGCTCGACCCCGACCCAACAGCTCCTTGCGCTGCTATTGCCTACAGTTTTGAAGTAGGTTCACTCACCGATTACAACACCGTTCTGGCTTTTGGTCAAAACAAAGACCTCCTCACCGTAGAAATCGAAAACGTCAATACCGCTGCCCTGCGCGAACTCGAAAAGCAGGGCGTTAAAGTTTTTCCGCAGCCGCACATCCTCGAACTCATCCGAGACAAAGGCCTGCAAAAACAATTTTACCTCGACCACAACATCCCAACGGCACCTTTTGTGTTTTGCGATCCCGCTGCGCCTTTCAAGAATCCATTTGGTTTTCCGGTCGTTCACAAGCTACGAACAGGTGGCTACGACGGCAAAGGTGTCAACATCATTCAAGAAACGAGTCAATTCAGAACAAGTTTTACTGAACCTTCCATATTCGAGCAGTGCATTCCTTTCGCCAAAGAATTGTCGGTCATTGTTGCGCGCAACGAATCTGGTCAAACCAACTGTTTCCCAATTGTTGAGTGCGAGTTCAACCCCGAAGCTAATTTGGTTGAGTTTTTATTTTCACCAGCTGCAGTTTCTGAACAAATTGAAGCGAAAGCACAGCAAATTGCCACCGACATCATTGAAAAACTCGATATGGTGGGGCTGCTCGCCGTTGAGTTATTCCTGACCAAAGAAGGCGAACTGCTCGTCAATGAAATTGCACCAAGGCCGCACAACAGTGGGCATCATACCATAGAAATTGCGCGTTGTTCTCAATTTGAGCAGCATTTACGCGCTATTCTCAACTTACCGCTCGGCGCTACCCAACTCCATAGTGCAGGCGCTATGCTCAACCTTGTTGGCGAAAAAGGCCACGAAGGCCCCGTTTATTACCAAGGGCTCGAAGAAATCTTGAAATTGCCGGGTGTGCATCCACATTTATACGGCAAGAGCCACACCAAACCTTTTCGCAAGATGGGGCACGTCACCATCAGTGCAGCCCACATGGACGACGTCCGCCAGACCGCCGAAAAGGTAAAAGCGACCATCAAAGTCCTTTCTACAAAATAAAAAGAGCCGCTTGTAGCGGCTCTTTTATTAAATCTATTGGAGTAGGCAGCTTACCTGATCACCAATTTCTTTTGAACGCGTTGGCCATTCATTTGCAGCTCTACAATGTAAAGACCTGGTGCATAGTTGCTCGTGTTGAATCCGATTTCGAAATCGCCCTGAAGACTGCCAAACTGACGCGCTTGCAATATGCCACCTTTCGCATCGAGCACACGTACACTCACAGGCGCTGATGTAGGTATATGTAGCGTAATGTTTGCGAAGTCAGTTGCTGGATTTGGTGCAATTGTGAGCATTTGCTCTAAGTTAACAGAACCAATGAGTTCGTTCACCCCAACATAACCATTCTGAACCGCCTCATTGATATTGGTGTAACCCGCGTTGTCAATTTGACCTTGCGGATCGATGAGCATGCCAACGATATGCATTTGGGTTTCATCCCAAGTTGCAGGAAGGGTAAAGCTGAAGTTAGCGGTGTAGTTGTCGCCTACTGTAGTAGAGGCAGCAATGACACCCGTTTGTCCCGCAAAACTTGGCGCTATGGCACGCGCCACGTGGTTGTAAACCATTTGTGCAGCTGGCACTGGGTTTGACAAGCCCTCAAAGCCTCCCATTACGCCGTTGTTACCACCAGCATAAGCGTTAGATTGATTGTAACCAGAACCTGTTCCGGTAACGTCATCTTCGGTTAGCACGCAAGCTATATTGTATGAGCCGGTTGTGGCTTGCAGCATTTCTGTACTCACAGATACATTGAGAATGCGCGTTACTGGATCCCAGGTTGCGCCGTTGGTAAGCACGCCTTTGGGAGCAGTTTGTAAACGGGTAAAGAAATCAGAACTCATTTGTGATGGATCTACATCGCCCACGCGGTCTACGAGTGCACTTGGGTATCCGCCAATCAAAGTACCAATGCCTGCATCGTAGTCTGTAACGGTCATGGGGTCACCGTTATGTACAGCCACTCCAGCCCAGAATCCGTGGTAGTCAGCAGCAAACATGTCCATAAAGACTGCCCCTCTCGGGCACCACTGGCACCAAGTACCTGTCGCTTCTTCACCAACAACTATTTTTCCTGCCGCAGGAACAACTGGGTCAACTTCTTGTGTAAGGGTATTATCAGCAGCGTTGTCGTCGTTGCCGCCATTGATATTCGAAATAGTGACCAGAGCGCTATTTAGACCTGCCGCCAACTGCAAAGCAGGAATATTTACAGTGTAACTTGCGATACTCGCAACGTTAACACCTGTAATGTTTTGTGTATAATTTTGGCCGTTGTAGTTGAGATTGACATCAAATGAGGTTAAGGCCGTTTGACCAGCATTCAGAATTGAAATCGTTGGACTTACATTTTGACTTGCAATTTCTCCACCCATATCTAAAGAGGCTACCATTGCATTGAGCGATGGAAGCGTATACGTTTGGTGATCAAAACTCACGTTATCCATGTAAAATTGATTGTTTTGGAGTGGATAGAAATCCGCTGAAGCAACCGAATTGACTCCATTTACCCAAGTGCCGACTAAAACGTTATTGACATAAGCCTTCCAAACGTGTAACGTAAGATTGGCCTCAATTTTTAAATTGAACCAAGCTGCCTCAGGATAAATACCCACACACAAGTTCGGGGTGTTGCCGTCGTCTATAGCTAAAGCGCCAGCATCCATATTCACATTGAGCGCCCATAAATTTCCGATAGTAGTGGCGCCTTGAATATTGTAATAGGCTCCTTTGCCGCTATTCACGTACAAATCTGTGTTGAGTGTGAAAATTCCGGAATTGTAGAGTTGTCCAAAATTAAGTACAACATCTTGCGGACCACCAGCAGCCACTGTAGAAGAAAAATAGACTGAGTTTGGGGCGCTAGCCGCGTTGTTATTGGTAATGGTGACATCTGAAGTATTTCCTTCAGTGCCTGACCACGTAGACCAAGATGCAGACTGCGGACCTAAATAAGATCCAGCGGCGTAAGCATCAAAATTGTCAGAAAAGAGTTGGGCCGAAGCCAATTGGACACTCATGATGCCCGCAATTATTAAAAAGCTTTTTTTCATAGTTTGGCTTATTTGAGAGCCAAAAGTTACACAAATGCAAGAAATAAAACTAATTTATGACTGAACTTTAGACAAATAGCGCAAAACTTCAGCGGCACCAATGAGGCCAAAAAGGGCTGGCATGTAGCTCACCGTTCCATAAAAACTCTTCTTGTAGCGCGTACCGTCGGTCATTTTCAAAGAATGTGGCTGCTGTATTTCTGTGGAAAAAACGACTTTGACCCCGCGGTACGATGCATTTTTGCGCTTCATGCGTTTTTTGATGTGCGCGCCTAGCTTACAACCCGACAGCTGTTCCATATTGGCAACCCGGACTTGCGAAGGGTCGGTTTTCCCACCCGCACCCATGTGCGAAATGATTTTAATTTTAAGGCGCTTGCATGCTAAAATCCATTCGAGCTTAGGTGTCACTGAATCGATGCAATCCATCACATAACTCGGGCGGTCTTCCTGAAGTATCTCCCAAACGCGCGCTGGCAACACAAATTCTTCAATCACCGTCAGCAGACACTCCGGATTGATTTCTTTGACCCGCTCGGCCAACACCACCGCTTTGTTCCGACCCAAAGTAGAATCGAGCGCAGTCAGTTGACGGTTTTTATTCGAGGCGTCAAAATCATCACCATCAATAATAGTCATGCGCCCCACACCCGCTCTGGCAATAAATTCTGCGGCATAAGAACCGATGCCGCCAAGCCCAACTATCAATACATGTGCATCTTTGAGTTGCTGCATACTATGTGCACTCAACAAAAGTTCGGTGCGTTCTAACCAGTTTGTCATTTTGTTCATTTTCGCGTCAAAATTAGTATATTCGGCAGGTAAACTAAAATTGCATTATGGAAAATACAAAAAAGAATGGCCATCCAACAGGACTTTGGTACTTGTTTGGAACTGAAATGTGGGAACGATTTGGTTACTATCTGATGTTAGGGATTTTCTCCCTTTACATGATCGATGGATGGAATAATGGAGGAATGGGATTTGATGCCCAGAAAAAGTCTGATATCTACGGAACTTACTTAGGTCTTGTTTACCTCACACCTTTCATTGGTGGCTTGTTAGCTGACCGTATTCTCGGTTATCGCCGTTCCATTATTATCGGTGGATTAATGATGTCAGCTGGCTATTTTGCCCTCTCCTTACACAGCGAAACCTCTTTTTACATCGCTTTGCTTTTGATTATTTTGGGCAACGGTTTTTTCAAGCCAAACATTTCTACACTAGTTGGTAATTTGTATTCGTCCGACGAAATGAAAGACAAAAAAGATGCAGGTTACAATATCTTTTACATGGGCATCAATATCGGCGCTTTCATTTGCAACTTCGTGGCGGCCTACATGCGCATCAACTACGGTTGGGGACACGCATTTGCAGCAGCAGGTGTGGGTATGCTCATTGGTGTGGGAGTCTTTTTACTTGGCACGAAGCATATCAAGCATGTCGATGTCGTTAAACCGGTTCAGGACGGCGACATGACAACTGTCAAAATCCTATCCTACACTGTTTTACCAATGTTCGCTTTTGGCGTCCTCGGTTATTTAATTCCAGGAAATTTCCTTGGGTCGGATACAAACGATGCCTTCATCATCGGTTGTTTACCCGTTATCGCTTTCTTCATCTACCTCGCCTTTACAGGAGACGCCAAAGAAAGTCGTGCGATCAAAGCACTATTGGCTGTGTTTGCATGTGTGATTCTCTTCTTTGCCATCTTCCATCAAAATGGAGATGCACTCACCGTTTGGGCTGAGGACCACACCGACCGCGAAATGAGCGCTGGCGTTGCCAATATTGCAGATCAATTAGGAATGGCTCAAATTGTTGTCAATAACAAAATCGTAAGTGCACCAGACGCTGAATTTAAAGCAACTATCGACTCTTTGCGTGGCGTTGAGGAAAATATGCCTGCAACGACCAAAAAAGAAATCAAAGAAAAATCAGATTTCTCAGGAAGTATATCACAGCTCGAAAAATCTAGAAAATACTTTGAAACACTACCAGCAGACAAAGTTCCTGCAGAAGGAAAGGACTTAAAACTTTATTCAACAGAGCTTTACCAATCCATGAATCCATTCTGGGTGGTTGTACTTACACCAGTAGTAGTTGGTTTCTTTGGCTGGATGCGCCGCCGCAAGCGCGAACCATCAACACCAACGAAAATTGCCATCGGTTTGGTGATCACTGCACTTTCTGCCTTAGTGATGGTAGGTGCTGTATTCGCTACCAACGACATGACCATTAAAGCTGGCTCCATGTGGTTATTTGCTTCTTACGGTGTGATAACAATCGGGGAGCTTTGCCTTTCTCCGATGGGCCTATCATTGGTATCTAAATTATCGCCACCAAGAATAACTGCCCTCATGATGGGCGGCTATTTCTTAGCCATTTCTGTCGGCAACAAGTTGTCCGGAATGTTGTCAAGCCTATGGGAAACATTCCCTCAAAAAGAGAATTTCTTCTACTTGAACTTCGGACTTGTTTTGGCGGCTGCTATTATTTTGATACTCATGCTGAAATGGCTCAATAGCGTGATGCGTGAAAACAACGTACAATAAACCCTTGAATCAATAGTTTTTCAGAAAGGCCCCAATCGGGGCCTTTTTTTATTATCTTCACTTTATGAACACATTAGAATCTATCCAAGACTTCAAAGGCACCTACCCTAAACAATTATGGAGCCTCTTTTTTACAGAAATGTGGGAACGTTTCTGTTTTTATGGCAACCGCGGCATGCTCATGATTTTCATGACCGACATCTTGTTATTTAAAGAAGGTGACGCGAATTTAAAGTATGGCGCAATCCAAGCTTTTGTCTATGCATTCACGTTTATCGGCGGGCTTTTTGCAGACAAAATATTGGGTTTCCAGAAATCTTTGCTTTGGGGCGGCGCACTCATGATTTTAGGTAGTACTATTTTGGGAATCGATGCGGCAAATTACTTCTTTTACGGCATCTGCTTAATCATTGTTGGAACCGGTTTTTTCAAACCAAATATTTCAACCATGGTTGGTGAGCTCTACAAACCGGGCGATGTGCGCCGAGACGCAGGCTTTAGTTTGTTTTACGCCGGTATCAACATAGGCGCCCTACTTGGTGGAGGTCTTTGTGTTTATGTCGGGAAATCTTACAGCTGGAATCTCGCCTTTTTGTTGTCAGGAATTTTCATGGCAATTGGGCTACTTAATTTCTTGTTGACCCGAAAAAATCTCGGACCAATTGGCCTAGAGCCTAAAGCAGCCAACCCCGAAACCATCAAGCGCAACCAAAATTTAGTTTACGCTGGTACTTTGCTTGCATTACCAGTGGTCTACATCATGATCAACAACACAGCATATACCGATATTTTCATGTATATCATCGGGCCTCTTACCCTGATCTATCTTCTTTTTGAAATGAAAAAACTCGACAGCGCACAAATCAAACAATTATTTGCCGCACTCATATTCATCTTTTTAAGCATTGTTTTTTGGGCATTTTTTGAGCAAAGTGGTGGATCTTTGAGTTTGGTTGCCCGCGATTTATTGAGCAAAGACCTCGGTCCTATACAAATCGATCCAAATGTAGTGAATAACAGCGCTAATTCTTTATTTGTTATTCTACTTAGCACGGCAATTGGTGGTCTATGGATTTGGCTCAAGAAACGCAATATTGAGCCCAATTACTATCAAAAATTTGGCTTTGCGTTTTTATTTCTTGGCTTGGCTTTCTATATCTTTTATTCCCTGCGTTTTTATTTAAATAGTGAAGGAATGGCGTCTCTATGGCTGTTTACTTTGGCCTATTTAGTGATTTCAATTGGTGAATTATTCCTTTCTCCGATTGGTCTTTCACTCATGACCAAACTTTCTCCCAAACATCTTTGGGGCATCATGATGGGGATGTGGTTCTTGGCTTCGGCTTATGGCCAGTACTTTGCGGGTATTCTTGGTGCAGGAATGGCCAGCCCGGATGAAAAAGCAAGTTTAGCTACCCGACTCGACGGTTACACACAAGGATACCATCAATTAGCCATTTACGCCTTCATCACCGGCGCAATCGTTATCCTAGCATCGCGTTGGTTAAAAGGGCTGATGCAAACCAAAGAAGAAGCCTAGTTCAAGCGCTTCTGCACCAAAGCCGCAACCTTTTGATAAAAATGTTGGGGCTGATACGTGCGCCACTCAATTTCTTCGAGTTCGCCGCCCATGACAAAATATTGGTCTATACCAACATGTTCAAATTCGCGGATGACGTGATCGTGGAAATTGACCATGGCGATCCAGCCGTCTTCTACGTCGTCGAACCATTCTTCGTAATAGCAGTCGTCGGAATAGTGAAAATTCAGGACGTTTTCGCCTATTAAAATAAAGGCATTGATACCCGAATCAATTAGTACATCAATGACATCGCGCTTGAGCAGCATGATGTCGTTTTCTATTGCGTCGTTCCATTCGCCAATGAGTTCAATGATAGCGTACTGCTCGTCGTAGTCTGCGTAAAGCACCTTCAAAAAAAGCGTGGGCGAGCCAAATTCATCCCATTGTGGGTGGATGTAGAAGTTGTAGATGGTGTTGCTGAAGGCAAACTCGCTGTATTCCCTGCCGTAAAATGGAGAGCTTGGGTCTTCGTCGGCAATATAGTAGCCGCGCCAATTGTAAAAGGGTTCAACGAAATGCATGGCGCAAAATTACAAGGAATCTCTTAACTTTGCGGCGTGGGAAAAGATAAGTTAAAACGCTTTGAAGCGATCAAAACATTTGCCAATGTATTCGAACCCGTTATGGGCGAACCATTCGCGCCGAAAGGAAATTGGAGAGCCAACGTTTTCCAAAATAACAATCCTATCATCCTTGAACTCGGTTGCGGAAAGGGCGAATACGCCGTCGGGATGGGCCGTCAGTTTCCAGACTGCAACTTCATCGGTGTAGACCTCAAGGGCAACCGCATCTATATTGGCGCCAAAGAAGCACTCGAAACCAACCTGAGCAACGTTGCGTTTTTGCGCACCCGCATCGATTTTATTTTAGATTACTTCGAAGAAGGAGAAGTCGATGAAATTTGGCTCACGTTCTCTGATCCGCAGCCCCAAAAAGCCCGCAAAAGACTCTCCTCGCCTATTTTTACGGCGCGCTACAAAAAAATCCTCAAACCAGGCGGCATCATTCACATGAAAACCGACTCCGATGTCTTGTTCGACTACACCCTAGAGCAAATCGAAGAACACGGCCACCAAATGCTCGAGTGCTACCCCAATCTGTATGCCAACCTGCCCGAAGATTTAGATGCACAAACCAAAGAAATCTTCCACATCAAAACGTATTACGAAGAATTCTTCAGCAAGCGTGGGCATATCATTAAGTACTGTAAGTTTCGATTAGCTGAAAAAGCCTAGCGAATGCGCGTATAATTCGCGTAATTGGTATCGATGCCTATAACTTTTAGGAGGTCTTTGAGCCTATTTTTTAAAGTCTTTTTGTTTCGGGCGATATCTGACTGAAAAGTCCAGTTGCGCGCTGCAATACGCTCAGCAATCCATTGTGGGTGCGTACCTTCAAAACGCGCAAGTTCATGGATGTGGTCTTCGTAATCAAAAGAAGCAGCCACTTTAACGTTTTTTTCGAGCCAAGCGTCGTCGTGCCACAACCTGTGAAAGCGCTCTTGTTTGCGCTGCATGGCTTGCGGATCCTTGACCCAGCCGTAATGATGCACTTTGGCATTGGCCAAGGCTACTTTCAGTTTTTGATCTGGTGCTTTGCGGAAACCTTGGGCGTCTCTAAATGAGTAGATGCCCCTGCGCGGCTTGATGATGCGAATTTCTTTTTTGTACCAATTGTTCGAGACGCCAATGTAGTCGTAAGAACCGTAAAAGTGCAGGTAATCGAACAACAAGCCATCTACTTCTTGGTCATTTTGATATTGCTCCATGGCGCTGCGAATGGCGGCATGATCTGCTTCATGCAGTACTTCATCACCTTGAATATAAATGGCCCAATCGGCGTCAGGGGCAATGGCTGCAAGCGCTTTGTCGGTCTCGACGGCGAGTACGCGGCCGTTTTGGCGCAGGGAATCGTCCCAAATAGTTTGGATGACCTTGACTTTAGGATCGATATTTTGGATCAGGCCGAGGGTGTCGTCGTCTGAGTTGCCAACAGCTACCACTACTTCATCGCACAAAGGCAAGATGGATTGAATGGAAGCTACTACCGGGTAATCGAGTAGAATGGCATTTCTGATGAATGTAAAGCCGCTAACCTTCAAGGCTATTTGTCTAAAACTTTCGGAATTCTGAAATAATCGGAGTCTTTTTTAGGCGCATTGCGCAGCGCTTCTTCGTGGCTGACGCTTTGTTCGGTGATGTCGTCGCGGAGTCGGTTGACTTCTTTGGACATAAAAATAAGAGGCTCTACACCGGTGGTGTCGAGTTCGGAGAGTTTGTCAACAAAGGCGATCATGCGCTGTAAATCTTGACGAATTGCCTCCTTTTCTGAGCCTTCAAAAGATAATTTAGAAAGGTTGGCGATGTGATCGAGTAAAGCTTCATTGATTTCCATGAGACAAAATTACGATTTTTTAAATAGATGCGGGTGTGCAACTTTGAGCGGCGCTTCAATGAGCTCAAAACATTTGTTGCTAATTTCCTCCGTACTGCACATAGCGATTTCTTCAACTGAGATATATGGATGAATATGCACCTCCACAACACCCGGGTGCGCCGGGCCTAAGATTTGGGTTGGGTCTGAAAAAAGGTGAAAGTTTTGGGTAAAGGTCAAAGGTAAAATGGGCACATTTAAGTTTTTGGCCAAGCGAAAGGCACCATTTTTAAATGGATACAATTGCGGAATGTTTTCCTCTGGGATGGTCCCCTCCGGAAAAATAACGATAGACCAACCGCCTTCCATCGCTTTTTTGGCCTGTCCAAGCGCTTGCCCGGCTTTTGATTTGTCTTTGCGATACACTGGAATGTTGAGTGCTTTAAAGTAAGTCCGGACAATTGGGTATTTGAGTATTTCTGCCTTGCCCAAAAAAGCAAAAGGGTGCTTGGGAAGAATGGAGGGTAGGAGAAAGATGTCCAGGTATGAGCTGTGATTGGACACAATAATGAAGGGCGCATTTGGTAAAGGAGAATTGAGCTTGACCCGAACAGGATAAAAACAAAAAATGCGCAGCAACCAGCTCCAAACAATAAAGATCTGAAAGCCGTGTTTGCGCCAAGATGGCCTGAGTTGTAAAACCCAGAAGAAAGGATAAAACAATAGCGCGAAAATAAAAAAGACTACGGCTATGTAGAGCTTCCAAACGAGACCGAACACACCAACAATTTTCTGCATGGCTCAAAGTTAGCAATTACAAGAGTGCAACAGCCACCCAAAAACGCTGCAAAATGACTAATTTTGAACAAAATTAACGCAATGTCTCGCATTTTAACCGGAATTCAAAGTACAGGAACACCCCACTTAGGCAATATCTTAGGCGCCATTCTACCTGCAATACGCTTGGCTCAAGACCCCGTCAACGAATCCTTTTTGTTCATTGCCGACATGCATTCACTGACGCAAATCAAAGATGGAGCAGCTTTGCGCAACAATACCTACGCTACTGCTGCCACGTGGTTGGCTTTTGGTCTCGACCCTGAAAAAACCGTTTTTTACCGCCAATCTGACGTTCCTGAAGTGAGTGAACTCACTTGGTATTTACTTTGTCAATACCCCTACCAACGCCTCACCCTTGCGCATTCTTTCAAAGACAAAGCTGACCGCCTAGACGACGTCAATGGTGGTTTATTCACCTACCCCATCTTGATGGCGGCCGATATTTTGCTTTATGATGCAGAAATTGTACCCGTTGGCAAAGACCAAAAACAACACATCGAAATGGCTAGAGATGTGGCCAACCGCTTCAATCTTACCTACGGAGACACCTTCGTACTACCCGAAGAACAAATCCAGCCAGACACCATGCTCATCCCCGGCACGGACGGCGAAAAGATGAGTAAGTCGCGCAATAATTACATCGATATCTTCTTGCCGGAAAAACAACTCCGCAAGCAAATCATGTCTATCGTCTCGGATAGCACGCCTCTAGAAGAACCGAAGAACACCGCAACTTGCCATACGTTTGCACTCTACAAATTATTGGCCTCACCAGCGCAAATTGAGCAAATGATTGCCAACTATCAAGGAGGTAACTACGGTTACGGACATGCCAAGCAAGCGCTCTACGAGCTCATTTTAGAGAAATTCAGCAAGGAAAGAGCTACTTTTGACCATTTAATGGCCAACAGAGCAGAAATTGACGCAGCACTCTCTATTGGTGCGAAAAAAGCCAGAAGTGTAGCGCAGGAAGTACTTAAGCGTGTGCGAACCAAAGTTGGCTATTGAGAACAAGTTTAGCTTTACGGTCTAGGATTAGCAATTGCACTATGGCTAAAAGTGAGCCCTAGCTTAAACCATCGTCCGGGCATTTGGACAAAGCCCGCTTCCACATATTGTGTATTCGTTAGGTTGTTCCCTTCTACAAAAACAGTCCATTTATTTTTGATTGGCACGAGCATTTTAACATCAATTACTTGATACAAAGGTTGCGCAATTCGTTGCACCAAACGGTAAGTGACATTGAGTTGGACATTTTCACTCAAATCAATCTGGGCTACACCATTGAGCTGCTGGCGCATACTCGTAATAGCATAGCGCGATTCTTGCTCGCTTGTAAAATTATGCTTAGCTGAAATATATGTGTAATTGACATTGAGTTTATTTAGGCCCCAAGTACTGCGCTTCTTAAGACTGAGTTGCAAACTAGTTTCAAAACCTGTAAATGCTACATTTGCTATGTTCACTGGTGTCCAAGGATTTGGGTTGGGTGTGATTTCAGAAGTAGCCCGGACCCAGTCAATCATGTTGGTATGCTGGCGATAAAATAGAGCAGCTTCTGCTTGATAACTCAAACGCGTACCATCGTCATTTTTTGGTGTTTGTCTCCAACCGAGCTCGGCAGCATGCGAAAATTCAGGCTGTAAATTCGGGTTACCCACGTTAGAGGGGTCTGTATAGTACATTTCGGTCCAGCTAGGCACGCGGTTGCCTCTGCTATAATTGGCAAACAAATACTGACGACTTGCCATAGAACGGCCTAATTGAAGGCTTGGCATCAGATGTGGGTTTTGCCAGTTGTATGCAAAAACCAAAAGCCCTGCTGCATAATTGAATCCATTGAATACACCCTGGGCTTGAACAAACGAACTTTGATATTGCCGCTCGCGCAAGCCCAAATTGCTGCTATTGAGTTGTTCTAAGCGTTGTTCCAAACCAAAAAGTATTTGTTGCCTTTTTACATTCATCGACATTTGGGCCTCATAACTCAGTACGTTAGAAACGTGGGTGTTGGTATAAAATGAAGGGTCAAAGCGCTTCAGACGAAATTCATCGGCATGGCTTCGAAGCATTACTTGTTGGCGAAATTGATACCAAGTTGAGCTTCCTTCGTGTTTAGAATTCCAATTAAAGTTGTGCTTGGCACCTGCCATAGCCATTGTGGTGCGTTCCCACTGATCCGGGAACTTATTGGTATAAAAACCATTAGCTCCAAAATCTCTATCTGTATAAGCCCCTAAATAGGTCAGGCGGTGTTTTTCCTTCGCACCCAACGTGTGGGAACCCGTATAAAATAGCTGATGGTTTTTGTAATCTGAATTATACCAATGCCCTGCAGATTGGTCTCTGGCCACAGCCATCATTTGTTGATACTTTTTTATTTTCATGCGTACCATAGCTTGAGCCCCAAAACTATTGAAACTCCCACCATATGCAGTTGTCTTGACTTGAAAAGCGTCACTAGCATATGCGCCAACATGCACCGCTCCAGTTAAGGCACTTTGACCAAATTGCAAGACGGTCGGGCTTTTGAAAACTTGAATTTCTGAGACAGCGATGAGTGGAATGGGTAAGTTGGCCGCGTGGTGCCCCGTTTGAGGATCGGTCATTTTAAAGCCGTTAACTACAATCAAACTTTGTTCGAAATTACCACCTCGGATACCGATATCTGCCTGCGTTCCGCTCAAACCACGTTGACGTACATCTACCCCTCCAGCAAAAGAGAGCACTTCTGGTAAACTTCGTACAGGTAGCATAGTAATTTGCGCTGCTGACAACTTATCTATGCTTTGCATGCGTGTATCAAACGACATGTTACTGCGCCCTGCGATGAGTTCAACTAGACGGGTAGTCAGGACTCTTGATGGAATCCGACTTAAGACCGTGTCGATAGTAGGTTGCTGTGCACGAAGTGTAGTGCTTGGCAAAATGATTAGAAAAAGAAAGGAAAGAAAACTGTGTTTATTCAAAAAAGTGGTAATTGTTGTCATATTGCGATTATACTTTGGGGATTTTCTCGACAAAAAGCTGCAAAAGTAAGTAAACAAAATAAATCAGCGCTTCGATATCTTGTTTCCAGTGATATTGCGCTGTAAGTTGCATTTGTGACGCCCTACTTCAAAACCTCGGAGTGCGCTGTGCTTGGTGGCTCTGCCCTGAACACGAGCGCGCCACATCCGCCAAGAGCTTGGTTTCATCTCTCTGCGCATCAGGGCAATTACATCGGCTTCTTTGAGACCAAACTGCAAGAGAATGGCATCGAAGGGGGTGCGGTCTTCCCAGGCCATCTCGATGATGCGGTCGATATCTTCTTGCGAAAGAATTTTCAAGTTCATACGTTTCAAACAACATTCCATACTTTTTGTTTTTCAAGTATGAAAGGAGTCAAAAAACAGCATTTACCCGAAAAAACCTGTCTTTCGTGTCAAAAACCATTTACTTGGCGCAAAAAGTGGGAAAAAAATTGGGAAGAAGTAAAGTATTGCTCAGACCGCTGTAGGACTCAGCGTAGCAAATAAGAGAATTCGCCTAAAGACGGCAAATGGTCTTGGTAAGTAAATTCCAAGGTGTGCTTACCCGGTAATAGCGTTTCAAAATTGTGTTCAAAATGGAGTTCTTGGTTTTTGCTATAAATCCAAAAGTCTATTAAAGGTTGTGGTGTCTCCACGTGTACAACAGCTTTTTTCAAAATAGGATCAAGGAGTTCGATTGTCAAATTCACTTGCACTTCTGGTGCTTTTCTTTTGGGAATAAAAGTAAACAAGCGCTCGTAGCGTTCATCAATTACAACCTTTACAAAACCGGTATACGCTTCTGTAATGCCCATCAATACTTGGGTTTGATAGGCCCGAACGGGATAGGTTTTGCGTTCTTTTCTTTGAAAAACCCCTTTAGCATCGTAAAACTGAACTTCAACGGTTACGAGCGTATCCTCAGGAACCTCGCTACATAGCACTAAAAAACGGAGCTCATCTTGGTATTTTTCCAGTACGGCAATCGAACGATAGTCATCTTGAGCCGCATAATGCAGCGCCTTCCAATTGCCAAAATAATCGATGCTAGACCATGTGGGGGCAGGCCAACAATCATTGAGCTGCCAATAAACGGTCCCCATACAGCGCGGTGCATCAGCTCTGTGCCCAGCAATTGCCATGCTGACAGCTTTGCGCTGGGTGAGCTGCGAGTAATAAACAAAGGTCTCGAAGTCTTTAGCTTTTCCGTAATAGGTTTTTGCATGTTTTTCGATCATGCCATTGCCAACGTATGATTTTTGATGCGTCTTCATGACCGCAGAATGTAGGTGTTGGTCCGCTGGCAATGCAAACCGATCGATGGTACTGGGTTCAGGAAAACTCTGAAAGCCATATTCAGCATTGAAACGACCAATTTTACTAGCGAAATCAGTGAGCGGATCTTTGCCGTGCCAAACGCCCCAATAATGCATGGTGCCGTGGTTGAAATAGGCATCGTTACCCCAGTTGCTCAGCGGTGAGGTATGGATATATGGTAAATTCGTGAAGGCTTGAACTTGAGCAGGGAGCACTTCCAAAAAGACAGTTTTGTAAGCTTTTTCTATTGTTTGTTGTGCTGCTTCATCGAGTTGATACTGCAGCTGAAAGCCCCAGTTTTTCCAGGCCACATCTACTTCGTTATTGCCGTTGAAATAGACCAATGACGGATGCGCCGCTAAGCGAGGTATTTGCTGCTTAATTTCTTTAGTGACAAGATCCAAAAAAGTGGTGTCTCCAGGATACATGGCGCAAGCAAACATGAAGTCGTGCCAAACCATAATTCCGGCGCGGTCACAAGCTTGCATAAAAGCGTCGGGTGCATACATGCCGCCACCCCAGATGCGCACCAAATTAAAATTAGCAGCTTGCATTTGCGGCACAAGCGCAACATAAGCGCTATCAAGTGCCGGACCCGCAAAAATTCCGGGTGGAATCACGTTGGCTCCTTTAGCAAAAATCTGGCGGCCATTGATTTGAAATGCAAAAGACGTACCCCACTCATCTTGCGCTTGTATCAATTCTGCCTTGCGAATACCAAAAGTAAAAGGATGTTCCAATAAGAGCATTCCTCGTGCATCGTAAAAACGAAGGGTATCTTTATATAAGTACTGAGCGCCCTGCCCTACTGGCCACCACAATTGCACATTGGTAAGGTTTTGCTCCAATTTAAAATCTTCTTGCTGAGCGATATTAAAATCCTTGAAATAAGTGCTGCTGCAATGGAATGCTTTGCCTTCGCCAATAAGTCCTCCTTTTAGTTCTAGTTTTGCCTCGTTTTCTTTGATTTCAAGGGTATTTACCAACAAATAATCTATGCGCAACTGGGGCTGAACTGCAATTGTGATGGGGTAAGCAAAACCCATAGTTGCGATGCGTGGTGCCCAATCCCAACCAAAATGATACTGGGGTTTACGGCTCAATGATGCAACTTTAACCGTACCAGCATCATTTGGAGATGGATAGGTAAATGATTTATATTGAGCCGATTGCGCGTGGTAACTTATTGGCGGTTCAATCTCTATTTCAATGGTATTGTACCCGCACAATAATTCTTTAACTGCAATTGGTATGCGGTAATGAATAAAAAAATTAGCAGTTTTTGTCAATAATGTACCATTCAGGTAAATTTGAGCGTAGGTATCGAGATTAGGAATATCCAATATGAGGTAAGCTGCATTGAAAAAACTTTCTTGTAGAAAAAACTTGGTTCGAAAATGCCATTTTTCCTCCTCTACCCACTGATATAAAGCCTCATTTTCACCAAAAAATGGATCGGGGAGCTCACCTTTATGCCATAAAAATTCTTGTACCGTTCCGGCCTGACCGAAAGGCAGCCAAGTTTTTTGAACGGGATGGTACATTTCCCAATCAAGTGTCAATTGCGCGTAGGATTGCAAAGCCGTCAGACTCAATAACAAAGAGCAAAGAAGCAGTTTCATCCTTACCAATTGCGATCAAATTTCGCATCGATGAGCGCCTCACCGGCGTTGTTGCGCAAAGCGTAATTGAAGCCAGCAAAGATGGAGTAGCCGCCGTAATTGCCGTTTTTATCGATGGCAATAAAGCCACATTGCAAGCCCGTGAGGTCTTTGTTTTTACGAATAATGCGCATGCAGGCTTCTTTACAGGCAGCTTCTGGCGCTAAACCTTGGCGCATGAGCTCCACAACGGTGTGGCTGCCCGCTACGCGGACAATCGCTTCGCCCAAACCGGTGGCTGTGGCCGCCCCCACTTCTTCGTCTACAAAAAGTCCTGCGCCAATAATCGGAGAATCGCCCACGCGCCCATGCATTTTGTAGGCCCAGCCACTTGTGGTGCAAGCACCCGCAAGCCGACCATTTGCATCCATGGCTATCATGCCAATGGTGTCGTGGTTTTCGTGGTTAATCTCGGGTTTTTTAAATAAATCTTTGTTCTCTGTGCGCCATTGCTCGTAGTCTTTCTTGACTTCTGGAATGGGCATTTTGGCCGTTTCAAAGCCTTGTTCAAGGGCAAATTTTTTGGCGCCTGCACCCACTAGCATGACGTGCTGAGTGCGCTCCATAACCGCACGCGCTACGTTGATTGGGTGTGCAAGGCCTTCTAAAAACGCCACCGAGCCACAGCGAGAGTCGCCGCTCATGATACACGCATCAAGCGTAACGTGTCCATCGCGGTCTGGGCGGCCGCCAACTCCTACACTGCGGTTGCTGAGATCAGCTTCGGTCACCATGACGCCTTTTTCGACAGCATCTAGCGCAGAGCCGCCTTTGGAAAGCACCTGCCAGGCGCCCTCGTTGGCTGCCAAGCCGTGGTTCCAGGTAGAGAGCACAAGTGGGCCGTCGGCCTTTCCGGAGAAAGATTGGCTAAAGGTCTGACTCGCTTTGGGTTTGTCGACCAAACTGAGTGCGCCTAAAATGGCGCCAAAGCGAATAAATTGTCTTCTTTTCATAGGTTTATCTGTTGCGGAGTTCTGCCGCTAGCCAATTTTGAAAGGCCGTGGCATTTTTTGCGTGTTCAGTTCCTGAGGCTGTGAAATTATGGGTGCCAGAATAGTCTGGCTTGGCACACATAAAAATATAATCGTTCTTGTCAGGATTCAGCACTGCTTCAATAACGCCAACGGGCGGCAAATAAATCGGCCCCGGCGGTAAGCCTTGGATTTTATAGGTGTTGTAGGCGCAATCGATGTCGCGGTGAACGGCCAGCAAGCGTTGAACGCCTTTGAGTTGGTCTCCCCAGCAAAATTTGAAAGTCGGGTCGGACTGCAATTTGACACCCTGCTTGATACGGTTCAGGTAAAGCCCCGCAATAACCGGCCATTCCTCAGCCCTTCTCGACTGCTCTGAATAGACGATACTCGCCAGCGTTACCGCTTCACTAGGTGCATTTAAACCCACTTCTTTTAACTTGGTCTTGCGGGCTGGGGTCCAGAAATTCTTGAATTCTTGAGCCATACGCGCCACAAATTGAGCGGGTGTTTGGTCCCAATACATTTCGTAGGTGTTCGGAATAAACAATGCGGGCAGTTGCTCTAGTGTAAATCCTAAACTAGAAAGTGTTTGGCCATTTTGAAGATGTGCCATCAATGCGGCGCTGTCGAGGTCTAGTTGATTTTGCAGCTTTCCCGCAAGGTCATTGAGGGTGCGGCAATTTTCAAAATTCACTTTGACAGTTTGCTCGGCGTTTCCGTTCAACTTGCTATTTAAAGTAAATCCATTCCAAATATGGCGATAAGCCGTTCCGGGTTCAATGATGTACTTTCCAGGAGCAATATTGCGTGGACTCATTTGTTTTTCTGAACCAACTAATTCAAAGTGCTCAAGACTAGAAATGATGCCTTTTTCTTGAAGCAAGCGCGCAACGCTTTTTATATCCAAAGCATCGTCTTGACCCGAAAGGTAAATAACAACTGATGAGGTGTTGCTCGACTTTTGGAAAGCCGCATAAAAATACTTGAGTTTTGGTAGCAAAACAATTGCAATACCTAAGACTACGGCGCAAATAAGGAGGATTATTTTTTGTTTTCTAGACATAATTGATAAGTGAGTTCGTCGAAATATTGATTTTTATAACGGAGCCAGTTTTTGCGGGTGCCAGCATGCTCGAATCCTGCTTTTTCGAAAAGCCTGACGCTGGCATGGTTGTCGCCGTGAATTTGACAATATAAATTGCGGAGTTCTAATGTTTCGCTGCAATAGCTAATGAGTAAGGAGAGGGCATCTGTAGCAAAACCATGGCCTTTGTCTTGATCTTCGGCAATGAGAATGCCCACTGCGGCATAGCCATGCTTGAAATTGAGGTCGTAGAGGTCTATGACGCCAACAGGGCGTGCGTCTGTGTTGGTTTGCAGTACCAAGCGCATTTGGCCCGACTTTCGGATATCCGATTGCTGCTCTATGAGCTGATGGATGTCGTACATTGAAAAAGGCACTTCGGTATTGGAAACCTTCCAGTTCTCAGGATTGTTTTCCCAGAGAAAAATAGTACCTGCGTCGTCTTTTTCGACGGCTCTCAATGTAATTAGACTACCCCTCAAGCTCATAAATTCCGTTATAAACGCGTTTGGCTGGCCCGGTAAGGTACACATCGCAAAAAGTTAAATCTTCGAGTTGTTGCCATTCGACCATTAAGGTACCACCTTTGGTTTGAACATTTACTTTGCCTGAAGCTACATTTTGAAGCTGCGCAAAAACCAGCGCCGAAGCGGTAACGCCTGTGCCACAGGAAAGTGTTTCGTCTTCTACCCCTCTTTCATAGGTAGCCACTTGGATGCAATTGTCTTGGAGAGCCATTAAATTGACGTTGATGCCCGCTTTAGAATAAGTGTCATTGTAGCGAATGCTGCGCCCCACCTTTACTACGTGTGAGGTATCGTGGTTGGTGTCTTCTAAAATAAAGTGTGGCGAGCCCGTTTGGGCTTCGTAACCATTATCAAGCACCAAAATGGGTGGCACATTGGCCATTTTGAGGCGCACTTCGTCTTGGCACAACCAAGCTTCATGTGGGCCGTCTATAGCTAAAAAATGGGTGTGTGGCGTTTTCAAAAGGCCAAGGGTGTGGGCAAAAGCGACCGCACAGCGCGCGCCATTCCCACAAAAAGACTGCGTGCCATCGGCGTTGTAATAAACCACTTCAAAATCCAGGCTCGCGTGTGTTTGCAGCAGAATAAGGCCGTCTGCGCCTATGCCAAATTTGCGCTTGCAGAGCATTTGTATGTCAGCAATTGACAAATTGTCATATACACCTAATGTGTTGTCTAGCATGATGAAATCATTGCCAGTACCTTGATATTTGGAGAAATGTAGTGTCATTGCGCTCGAACAAAAATAGTTGAATATTCGTTACCAATTCTTAACAAAATTTAACATTTTTCAAGCAATTTTTGGAACGCTCTTTGCGTTTATGGAGCAGTAATTTTAAATCTGACAGTATGACACTTACCAGCACACTCAAATTATTTGGCTTGGGTATTTTAGGAGGTACCCTTCCTTTGGCTACTTATGTCATTATTCAACACAATGCTAGCCGACTTTCCGATCAAGTTCTAGATGGCAAGCTCCGCGCACCAATCCAGCAAGTAGACTACAACGGCGTACCCCAAGGCCTCGACTTCACTGCAGCAGCAGAAAGCACCGTTCATTCCGTTGTACATATCACCACCAAAGTAGTACAAACCACCTTTCAGCGCGATCCCTTTCAAGAATTTTTCTATGGACCAGGTGCCGGAGGCCGTGAGTTCAAACAATATGGTGCGGGTGCCGGATCTGGCGTTATCGTCTCTTCTAAAGGCTATATCGTAACCAACAACCACGTCATAGAAAACGCCAGCGAAATTGAGGTCATTCTCAACGACAACTCCAAATACACCGCGAAAGTAGTGGGCGCGGACCCTTCTACAGATATTGCTGTGCTCAAAATTGAAGGAGAAAACTTCCCCGCCATTCCAATTGGCAATTCTGACGAACTCAAAATTGGCGAATGGGTATTAGCTGTGGGCAACCCCTTCAACCTCACCTCTACCGTAACAGCAGGCATTGTATCGGCCAAAGCGCGCAATATCAATCTACTCTCTGAGCGCAATTCAAAGGAAGTAGTACCGATCGAATCCTTCATCCAAACCGATGCTGCCGTGAATCCAGGTAACAGTGGTGGCGCACTCGTCAATACCCGCGGCGAGCTCATCGGCATCAATACAGCAATTGCTTCTCAAACAGGATCTTACGCAGGCTATTCTTTCGCTGTTCCGGTCAATCTCGTAGATAAAGTCATGCGCGACCTCATCGATTTTGGCATCGTACAGCGCGGTTATTTAGGGGTGCAAATTGCCGATGTATCGCAAGAAATCAAAGAAAAAAACAAACTCCCCGACCTCAAAGGTGTTTTTATTGCCAAAGTTGTCGAAGGCGGCTCTGCCGACAAAGCTGGGCTCAAAGACGGCGATGTTGTCCTTAAAATTGGCAGCAAGGAGGTCAATTCGGTGGCTGCGCTGCAAGAAGAAATCGGCAAGCGCCGTCCTGGCGATAAAGTCACGCTCAGCGTGCGTCAAAAAGACGGCGATATCATCACCAAAGATTTGGTACTGCGCAATCAAGACGGCGAAACCGAGCTGCTCACTAAAGAAGAAATCAGCAAGAATTACGCACTAGGGGCTACTTTTATCCCGCTCACCGAGAAGGAGAAAAAAGAGCTCAACATCAGCTTTGGGGTTAAAATCAAAACCATTAGCACCGGCAAACTCAAATCAATAGGCTTGAGCGAAGGTATCATCATTACCAAGATCAACAACGAACCGATCGAAACCGTCGAAGAGCTCACCGAAAAGTTAAGTGGTGTGAACAGAGGCGTCTTGCTCGAAATCATGGATGAAACAGGTAAAAGAGACTACCGCGGCTTAGGTTTATAGCGCATTTTCGTCGAAATCAGGCTGCGTTGAAAAAGTTAAGAACTCGTTAATAACTCAACAAAAAAAGCCTTGTTCAGATTTTTTTATCCCTGATTTTCGGCGTTACTTTGCTTCATAAGCAGAAGTCAAACTTCACCTTGTAATTCAGTATAGATAAGCGCATGAGACAGTTAAAAATCACCAAATCCATCACCAATCGCGAGAGCCAATCTCTCGATAAATACCTTCAAGATATCGGTCGTGAAGAACTCATTACCGCAGAAGAAGAAGTAGAATTAGCACGCCGCATCAAAGCCGGAGACCAAAAAGCATTAGAGAAACTCACTAGAGCCAACCTTCGCTTTGTGGTTTCTGTAGCCAAGCAATATCAAAACCAAGGCCTCACCCTTCCTGACCTCATTAACGAAGGCAATTTAGGTCTCATCAAGGCAGCTCAAAAATTTGATGAAACCCGTGGTTTCAAATTCATCTCCTACGCCGTATGGTGGATCCGACAGTCTATTCTTCAAGCTTTGGCTGAACAAGCACGTATCGTACGTTTGCCACTCAACCAGGTGGGTTCACTCAACAAAATCAATAAGGCATTTTCTCGTCTAGAGCAAGAGTTTGAGCGACCGCCAAGTGCAGAAGAATTGGCAGAAGCACTAGAAGTGCCTGAAGACAAAATCAAAGAAAGTCTCAATGTATCTGGTCGCCACGTATCTATGGACGCGCCGCTAACTACCAATGACGACGGCGGTACCCTTATGGACGTCATGTCCAACCCTGACTCCCCGCGCACCGACCACATGCTCATGGCAGAGTCTCTGCAAAAAGAAATCGAGCGCTCACTGAGCACACTCACAGACAAAGAACGCGAAATCATCCGCTTGTTCTTCGGTATCGGCATGAATCACGGCCTCACTTTAGAAGAGATCGGCGCCAAATTCAACCTTACCCGAGAGCGCGTGCGTCAAATCAAAGAAAAGGCAATCCGCCGACTCCGACACACCTCGCGAAACAAACTCTTGAAGTCTTATTTAGGCTAACAAATTCAAGGCTACCTACATGTGGGTAGCCTTTTTCTTTTCATCATTAATCAATTATCCACATCAATCAACAACAACATGGGAAACAACAACGGTTATGAAAAAGAGCTCAACCTCCACATTGAGCGCGAAAGAGCAGCTGTTAAATTGCAAAGTAAGGTCGGAGAACTCCTCTACGACAAAGGGATCGAACTGGTTTTATTCAGAAACCACCTCACCGATATCACGATCTCAGAAATCCTGAACTTACACGAATACGCCAAGCAAGTCGTAAACAAACCTATCGACGTTTTCACGACAGCCGCTTTGGCCGAAACCCTCATGACCCTCGACATTCCAGCCTCAAAATTGGACATCGGTTTATTGGCTAGCGAATGGTTAGCTGGGCAAACCGAGCAAAGCGGAATGGCACGTTTTCTCATGGAAAAATTAGGCGATTTGCAAACGCCACAAGCTATTGAGCCCCGCGACGTCGTACTTTATGGTTTTGGTCGCATTGGCCGCTTGGCTGCACGCGAGCTCATCAAGCAAGCGGGCAAAGGGCAGCAATTGCGTTTGCGTGCAATTGTGACACGTGGTTCTTCAGATGCAGACATCATCAAAAGAGCATCCTTGTTGCGCAACGACTCCGTGCACGGCGCATTTAAAGGAACTGTAATCGAAGACCTTGCCAATAAAAGCCTGATCATCAATGGCCAAATTGTGCACATGATCGATGCAGCCAATCCAGAAGACATAGACTACACCACCTTTGGCATCCAAAACGCTTTGATCATCGACAACACAGGTGTTTTTACCAACCGCGAAGCACTATCTCGTCACCTTCAGGCGAAAGGCGTTGGCAAAGTATTGCTTACAGCGCCAGGTAAAGAAATCCCTAATGTGGTATATGGAATTAATCAGGACACACTAGATGTTGCAAACGAAAATATTTTCTCGGCCGCATCTTGTACCACCAATGCCATCTCCCCTATTCTCAAAGTGGTCAATGATCATTTTGGAGTGGTGAAAGGACATATCGAAACAGTACACGCCTACACCAACGACCAAAACCTATTAGACAACATGCACAAAAAACCACGCCGTGGTCGTGCAGCGGCTGTCAATATGGTCATTACCTCAACAGGTGCTGGTGCTGCAGTCACAAAAGTGATTCCTGAACTCAAAGACAAACTCACTGCCAACGCCGTGCGTGTCCCGACACCAAACGGATCTTTGGCTATTTTAAGCCTAGAACTCGACAAACAAGTAACGCTCGAGCAAGTCAATGGAGCCATCAAAGATGCGGCTCTACACGGCGAGTTGGTCAATCAGATTTTTTATTCTTTTGACCCTGAATTGGTTTCATCGGATATCATCGGCAACACATGTTGTAGTGTTTTTGACTCCAATGCAAGCATTGTTTCGGTAGACGGCAAAAATGTGGTACTTTATGCTTGGTACGACAACGAATTTGGTTACACCAAGCAAGTGATTCGCATGGCCAAATACATCACACAAGTACGCAGAGCTATTTATTATTGATGCATAAAAAAATCACCATAGCAATTGATGGCTATGCCGGTTGTGGCAAAAGTACGCTTGCCAAAGCCCTCGCTAAAACACTCAATTACACTTTTATAGACTCCGGCGCGATGTATCGCGCCGTTGCCTATTATTGCTTAGAGCAAGGATTTATTTCTGATCAGGATGAAATAGACAGCACTGAGTTACTCCAGCAGCTCGATGATGTCGTTATCAAATTGAGCCCAGATCAAAAAGTGTGGCTCAATAACAAAGATATCACAG
>Ga0114968_10000640_pt1 | contig 25968 bp, 20 predicted proteins | sample M_130807_EF_Meta_FD_87020 | JGI IMG/M metagenome (GOLD analysis project Ga0114968, IMG submission 87020) | Freshwater microbial communities from Lake Montjoie, Canada to study carbon cycling - M_130807_EF_MetaG | ecosystem: Environmental > Aquatic > Freshwater > Lake | place: Lake Montjoie... | reverse complement strand
ACTTATGTTTAGCAATTACTTAAGGCCCGGTAGCGCAGTTGGTTAGCGCGCCGCCCTGTCACGGCGGAGGTCGCGGGTTCAAGTCCCGTCCGGGTCGCAAAGGTTTTGGTGTCGTACTTGTTTAAGGCCGATGTCTGAACCTTGTTTGGCTTGGTAGCTCAGTTGGTACGAGCGAACGACTGAAAATCGTTAGGTCGCCGGTTCGATCCCGGCCCAAGCCACATTCGCTTCAGGCTCAAACTTTAGAAAGTATAGAGTGAAAATTTAACCGTGGGGATTCGTGACAACTTTCTGTCTTTGGGTACTTTTTGGAAGCACTAATCTCATAACTCGCGTTAGCGGATTTGCACTCGTCTATGAGTTATCAAAGTCAATTTTCTGGCAAAGTTCTTTTGAGATTCTAAATACAAAAATCATCTTAGAAGTCATCCTAAGTAATATTAGAATATACTTTTTTTAGATAAGCAGTCTTTTCTTAAAAAGTTATTTGAAGGGGTTACAGCGCTTCTGCCAATAATTTAATGATCCTTTTCAAGGCTGCAAATTACTTTGATGTCAATAAGTTCTTCCACATCCCTGAGATTACTTGATCGGAGTAATTGCTCCGAACGTGATCTATGAGCCGACTCGGTATAGATACATCCTGCGCACTCAAAGCATTTACGGCTTCACCAATTTTAAGGGCTACGCAATTCGGATCTTCGCCATCAAAGTAGAAGCCTAAATCTCCCACTGTTTCATGGTGCTGAGGGATATTACTTACCACCGGAATACAACCATGCGCCATTCCTTCTAATGGTGGCAAACCAAACCCTTCTGCTGCGCTCGTTGAAAGCAGGATCTTGCTTTCAGAATAAACCTTTTCCAATTCAAAATCTGGAGCGCCTTCCAAATAGCGTATATCCAAGCCAAATAGTTGCTTCTTAAGGTTCCCAACTAGAGATTTTTCCTGCCATCCTTCATTTCCGACAATTACAAATTCCCAATCTTCAGAAATCAAACCGCAAGCTTTAGCTTCCCTAAACCCAGCTATAGCCAAGGCTATTCGCTTTCGGGGTTCAATGGTGTTGACCATACAAATTTGATTCTTGCGGATTTTGCTTTCAACTCCATTTGTTTGATTCACTCTTACAATACAAGGAATTACACGTACATCTAAATTTTCACCAAAATATGCTTTGAAATCCTTTGCTGACTGATTAGAGTCCATCACCCAAATTTTGTCTTTACCCTTAAGCATCAAACGAAGTGATTTAGAAAAAACCTTCACACCGTTTTGATCAAAGAACTGTGGATGCAAAATTGGTAGAAAATCGTGAAGCCTAACAATGTGTTTTGTTCGTTTACTTACCTGAATAGGATCTACTTGTTGTTGGATGAAAAAGTCATATTCCGGAGTTTTTATTTTAAACGGGCCTAGAAAGCTTGCACGAGCAAAACGCGCAAGATAACTGATTGATAAAAGATATGTTCTGTGTCTGTTCGATTGGTTTTTCTCCATTTTAAGGTTCAAGAAATCAAAAACATTCTTTGTTTGCAATGAATCCAGTTTCAATTTAGAAACTGTATTTCGAAGAGAAAGAGATTGAAGCAATATCAAGGCGGAGAGAAAAACAGACGGAATCGCGCTTCTACCAGGTTCACGTCGGAGGGCATCACCTATTTCATTTGATATCCAATGGGAATCATAGTTTGTAGCTCTACTTTTTTTAGTGTAACTCCTTGGATTGAGCAGAAAGTCAGCTTCGATGTTGTCAATATTCAACAGAACTTGAGCTAGAGCCCTGGCGTCTCTTGGAATTCCGCTGTGACCCCGCGTTGCATAGGTCATTTCATAGAGAATCTTCACCGCATCGTTCCTCTCCAGAAGGCATTTCGAATATTTTGACTGGTTTTTGGTTCTCAACCGAGCCCAATTCTAGTATCTTTATCGTTAAGAACTTGAATTACAGAAGGAGATGTCTATGCCTACCGCTTTAATTACCGGGATCACTGGTCAAGATGGGCATCACTTAACTAAGTTCTTGTTGGCAAAAGGTTACAAGGTGGCCGGCTTGGTGAACGGGCAACGGAACTCCCGAGAAGAAGGCTTCTCTCGTCTATTTCCAGAAGTGAAATTGACTCAGGGGGACTTAACAGATTTTTCAAGTCTTTTGCAAGTTGTACATGATGTTCAACCTGATGAGATTTACAACTTAGGTGCAATCAGTTTTGTAGGGCTAAGTTTCAAACAGCCAGAACTAACTGCAAATGTTACCGGACTAGGTACTCTGCGACTTCTTGAAGCAGTTCGAAAAGTTGGCGGTGAGAAAAGCATCCGTTTCTACCAGGCATCGTCATCTGAAATGTTTGGCAAAGTACGCCAAACCCCACAAACAGAATTAACACCTTTTCACCCAAGATCCCCCTATGGAGTAGCCAAAACTTTTGCACACTACACCTGTGTCAATTATCGCGAAGCTTACGATATGCATATTTCTAGCGGTATTTTGTTTAACCACGAAGGGGAATATCGAGGGCACGAATTCGTGACTAGGAAGATTACCTCTAACATCGCGCGAATTAAATTAGGGCTTCAGGAACGTTTCTCACTTGGCGATCTTTCCCCACGTCGTGATTGGGGATATGCAGGAGACTATGTGCAGGCAATGTGGAAAATGACTCAGGAGAACACTCCTGATGACTTTGTTATCGCGACTGGCATTACGCGATCTGTGAGAGATTTTGTTACAGCAGCTTTGGATGCAGCAGGACTTGAACTGAATGTTGAAAAGTTCGTTGATTATGATCAAGAAATGAAAAGACCTTCGGAGGTGGATCTACTGGTAGGGGATGCGTCTAAAGCAAAAAGCGTTTTAAACTGGGAACCAACAACAAGCTTTAATGACTTAGTGGCTTTGATGGTTGAAAACGATTTAGCTTTGGAATCAAAGAATTTGTGATTGAGTAAGCGTCAATTATTATTCTGTAATGTTAGACCCCACTCGCTGATAAATTCTACCGAATCCGCATGAATAGAAAGCTCCAATTTGGTAATTGAATTTTTCAAGTAATGTGACGAAAGTGGAAATACCACTTCTCCATCTCCAACAATTGGCATTTCTTTGCAATTCTTTTCTTCTGAATCCAAATCTCTTAGGCATAAATTAGTTGAAGTTCGTTCGTACACTCCAGTTTTCCATTTTAACTTTATTTGCAAACTGACGCCTTCTTTATTTGGGGCGTCAGAAGTAATCAGTCTGAAATTAATTGGAGCTGTGTTTGGAAACATTTGCCATTTGTCCAAATAATTTAAGCCATATGGTTGATCAACTTGCCAAATCGTATGACCATTAAAATTACTGGAAGCAAATTCTTGTCTGGCATCTTCCACAGCCCTCGTGCACGCAGGACCTAAAAAAACGATATTCACAAATCTCGAACGATTTTCAAATATCTCACCTGGCAGCCAATGGAAACATAGAGAATTTGTTTCTGAAAGCAATCTTGAGAAATCGTTTCTCTCACTCGGAACCAGTAGAGAAATATCGACAACGGACCCACAGGCCCCGAGGGCGCGTGCTTGGTCTAGTTGGAAATCAATAGATGCGCGAGCAAAGTTTGGTTGCACAGACGCAAGGTTCTGCCAGGTTTTGGAGTTCTCAGTGCTCTTTATTGCGCCCGCGGACCAGCGAAAATACCCATCATCAATTAATGGGAGCGCGAGCTGAGAATAATCAAAATTACTATCGTCCTGTCTTTCATATTCTGGAAAAGGGTATACAGGGGCTAGGAAAATTGGACAGTTTCTTTGATAAATTGTCTTCAGTTCTGAAAGCGTGTCGTCTCTTTGGGCACTAGTTGCATTTGCAATTGAAGAAGCGACGCTGCTAACTGGCCTGTAGGACCGAAAGAAATAGGCTTCACTAATTGGGATGATTAATATCAATAAAGTAACTAGGGCTTTTGCGCCAAGTTTCTTGAGATACATTTCAGCTACGAGAGCCACGCCAATGAGTATCAATAAAGTTAAGAAACTACTCATTCGTCCCCAAGCCCTTATCTCAGGGAAAACTCTGGATATCCCAAAGTTCACGGGTCCGATTAGGTACATCGTAAATGAAACAAAAAGTAATACTGAAACTAGCCAAATGTTGCCATTAAGTTCGGTTCTAGATCCATTTTTAGTGGAGCCACGATTCTGGGATCGGGACCTGACTAAATTATAGAAACAGAAAAATACGAATCCATAGGCTGCGAAGCCCGCAAATGCACCAACTTGAGCGCCTTCCCATGAAATTCTTGACGCTGCAAAATTCAAAAGATCTTGTCTTTTTAATAAATTAAGAATCAATTGAGAGGAATCAAAAAAGTATCCTTCGAAAGTCCCGCCATATATCACGGACTCGATCGGGCTCCTATCAGCTAGTCCAGTAAGTGTGAGCTTATTACCCCGGCCTATATTCAGGCCTAATTGAATCAAGGCTCCTAACAGGATGGTTATACCTATCAGAATAAAGCCCGACAATCTAAAAATTGTTTCCCGAAGTATCTTCCCAGCAGGCAAAACGCTAATATCGTGAATGGCCACGGAATACTGTTTGATAGCAAGAATTAGGAATACTGAAAGTGCTAACAAGCAAGTGAAAAACGAATAGTAAAAAGTACCAACCGCGACGGGCACTATTAGCATTAAGATCTTAAATAATTTGATGTGCAACTTAGATCTTTCTATTAGAAAATTCTCTGAAATCTGAAATGCGAGAGCTATAGCCGCCATTCCGAGTGGAATTGTCCAGGTTAGTCCTAGGAAGAAATGTCCTTCTGATCTAATCAAGTTATATGTAGAAATAGAATATGCAATGGCAATAGCGCTTGTTGTAATTGGGTTGAGTTTCAGAATTCGGCCGAGCACAATTACTGCTAATGAAATCGGAATTACTTTCATGATTGAAAATATGTGAATTAAAACTCCAGGTTCAATAATGCCTGTAACCTGACTGAAAACCTTAATAATGAGTATTTCGCCTAACTGTCCTACAGGGAAATCAGCGAAATCTAATCTGCCAGGCCACCCGAGATCCGAAGTCGTGATTTGAGATTGAAGTATTGAAGAGTAAGAATTGTTAAGGGCTACCTTGAGAAATAGACCAATTAATGCGCCATCACCATTAAGAGAAATAGAGTTGTTTAAGAAGTTTGAAGCACTTTCTCTAAATGCCCATAAACTTAAAAAGGCGCTTACGAATAGAGTTGAAAGCATCAATAGGATATTGAGTAATAAACTATTCGAAAAGAATTTTCTAGATGTAAGCTTTTGGATTAAAGAGTTGTAAAACTGCCGCACTATTTTTTCGCCTTGTTAAAAAGAACTTCTAAGTCAACTTCACAAGATTCTTCAGCGCTATACTCAGAACTTAGGACCCGCTTCCACCATTTGTTGGTTGAAACAATAGCCTCCCTTTGATTCCAGCACTCATCCCATCTTAAAACTGATCTCGCTTTGGTTGAATCTAATTCTAAACTTTTTGACTCCGCGCCGTTCGAGCTTTCTAGGAAAGTAATCAACTCCGAAGAATCAGCAGGCCACTCACCCAAGGAAATATTTACAACTTCCCTAACAGTTAAGCTTGCATCAATTGGACCAAAATTTAGAGAATCAATTAAAGAACCTTCCAGAAGTGCTTGCAAGGTCCGGAGATATCCATGTAACGGATCAAGAACATGTTGCCAAGGGCGAGAGCTTTCAGGGTTTCGTATTTCTATTTCTTGCCTGCTAGATAATCCCTTAATGAGATCTGGCATAATCCTATCTTTTGCAAAATCGCCGCCGCCAATAACATTACCTGCTCGTACCGCCGTCAAGAATGGCCCGCCAGATAATCTTGATATGTTCTGCCATGCCGCAATAACTGCTTCGGAACCAACTTTACTAGCGCTATATGGATCCTTTCCGCTTAGGGAATCAGTTTCGACAAAACGAACTCCGAGATTATCGTTTCGATAGACCTTATCGGTAGTCACTGCCACAATCGCCTTGACGGAAGATTCCCCATAGGAAGCCGAAATTACATTTGCCGTTCCAATGACGTTTGTTTCGAAGGTTTCTAGTGGTTTCGCATATGATTCGAGGACCAGTGGTTGTGCCGCTAAATGAATTATTGCCGATGGTTTGTGCTTCTTTAAGAAGAGTTTCACTTGGGGAAGGTTCCGGATATCTCCGAATTCCTCATCAATTTTTCCGTACCTATTTGCTCTCTTATATAGAGAGTCTTCTTCTGGATGCAACGAAAAACCAACTGCTGGGATGCCCATTTTTTCCAGTAGGAGTGTTAGCCATGTCCCCTTGAACCCTGTGTGACCGGTAACTAAAACCGGACCATCCAGGGCACTAATAAGCCCATTCTGTAAGAATTGCATGGTTAAACAGTAGTCTTTACTCCTGTATAAACCGATAAATTGCGTCAATCGGCGCGGGAAGAAGTCTCAAATTGAGCGCAATAGATGAGCAACGAATCCATGAATTAGTCGAGTCATCTATGGAGGACATACACCCCCAGAAAAATTTTATTCCGGGGGAATCTGCCATTCCTGTTACGGGGAAGGTTTTTGGCGCACCCGAACTCACTGCTGCTGTTAAAGCGAGTTTGGATTTCTGGCTAACCGCCGGACCTTACACAGAAGAATTTGAATCTCGATTTGCTAAGACCTTAGGAATGCGCGACGCCTTTATGGTCAATTCAGGATCTTCAGCAAACTTGTTGGCTCTAACAACGTTAACCAGTCCATCTTTGGGTCAACGAGCTTTGAAACCTGGTGATGAAGTTCTGACAGTTGCCGCGGGTTTTCCAACGACGGTCACCCCGATATTACAAAACAACTTAGTGCCTGTTTATGTCGATGTAGATCTTGAAACTTACGTTGCAAATGAAGAAAGTTTGGAAAAGTCTATCGGGCCAAAAACTAAAGCAATCATGATGGCTCATACCCTTGGCAACCCATTTAATCTAGATTTAGTTGAGAATTTGGCAAATAAGCACAAGCTCTGGGTTATCGAAGATAGTTGTGATGCCCTTGGAGGAACTTATAACGGTCGTGCCTTAGGAAGTTTTGGCGACCTTTCTACATTTAGCTTTTATCCTGCTCACCACATCACAACTGGCGAAGGTGGCGCAGTATTAATCAAAAAAGTTGCGCACAAGAGATTAGTCGAATCTTTTCGAGATTGGGGCCGTGATTGCTGGTGCGCACCGGGACATGACGACACTTGCCTAAAGAGATACGGCTGGACACTTGGAGGCCTACCTGAAGGTTACGACCACAAGTACACGTATTCGCATCTCGGCTACAATTTGAAATCTGGAGACATCCAAGCTGCTATCGGACTTGCTCAGTTAGATCGACTTGACGAATTTACAGCACTGCGTCGTCGCAATTGGGCCTACCTAAAAGCTGGTCTTGAAAGTCTCTCTGACGTTCTAACGTTGCCTCGAGCCACAGAAGGTAGTGATCCGTCTTGGTTTGGTTTCGCCTTGACTGTTAGTCCATCGTCTCCAAAGACTAGAAATCAAATTGTTCAAGAACTTAACGAACACAAAATTGGTACGCGCTTACTCTTTGGAGGAAACCTGTTACGCCAACCCGCATTTGCTAATACCCCTCGTAGAGTTGAAGGTGATTTAAAGAACACAGACACCATTATGAATGACACCTTTTGGATAGGAGTGTGGCCTGGTCTTACTATTCCAATGTTAGATTTTGTTATCGAGATATTGCACAAGATACTAGGGAAAACAAAATGAAAATAATTATTTTGGCCGGTGGCTTAGGAACCAGAATCTCCGAAGAGACAGAAAATAAACCAAAACCAATGGTATTAATTGGGGAAAAGCCAATTCTTTGGCATTTAATGAATTTGTTTTCCCAACAAGGTTTTGATGAATTCGTTCTTGCCCTTGGATACAGAAGTGATGTCATTAAGAGATGGTTGTTGGACTTGAATGAGCTGGATGGGGACATCACAATTGATACCTTTAATAGAGTGGTCTCACGACTTGAAAGTAAAAGTTCAAATTCGTGGAAAGTAACTGCTTTGGAGACAGGACTAAACACCCAAACTGGAGGAAGAATTGCGCGATGCATGCGCGCTTTTCCTGGTGAAAGAGTTATTGCGACCTATGGTGATGGATTGGCAAATGTTCCAGTGAAGGAACTCATCAAATTTCATGAGGCACATGGAAAACTTGCGACAGTCACAGCCGTCCGACCGCCAGCTAGGTTTGGACATCTCCATATCGAAGATTCAGAAGTAACACATTTTGGTGAAAAAAATCAAGCGGATTCTGGCTGGATTAATGGTGGATTTTTTGTACTTGAACCAGAGGTATCAGAATTCATAACCAGCGATGAGGACGCTTTTGAGTTGACTGCGCTACCCAAGTTGACTCAAATGAAACAACTTATGGCCTACCAGCATGACGGATTTTGGCAGCCGATGGATACATTACGAGAGAAGCAGGATCTCACCAAGTACGCCACGCAAAGTCCACCACCTTGGCTTTCGGGTTTATCAAAATGACAATCAACTTAAGCATAATTACTCCCTGCTTCAACGAGCAAGATTCCGTGGAAGTCTGCGCTGCAAGTGTTCGGGAGATAATGAGTAAAGAATTACCGGATATCACATACGAACACATTTTTTCAGACAACGCATCAACGGACAATACACTTAACGAGCTAAAAAAATTGGCGTCTCTCGATAAACGAATTAAGGTTGTACAGAATAGTCGGAATATTGGTCCATTCAGAAATATGTATCGTGGCATGAGTAAAGCAAATGGCGCAGCGATAATTCCGATGCTTCCCGCAGATTTACAGGATCCTGCTGAAGTGATTCCAACGTTTTATAGGGAATGGCTCAAGGGCGTATACGTGGTTTTCGGTGAAAGAAGAAATAGACAGGAATCATTTGTTTTGAGATTCTTCAGAAGTGTCTACTACCGACTGATTCGTCGTTTTGCCGATGGGAATATACCCATGAATTCTGGGGAGTTCATGCTGATAGACCGAAAGATAGCGGTCAACATTCTTGCACTAAACGATCACTATCCCTATATTCGTGGATTAGTAGCACAATCGACAAGTAACGTAAAGTCTGTTAGTTACACATGGGTGAAACGCAAGCAGGGGAAATCAAAATCTAATCCCGTGGCGCTAATCGATCAAGCTATTAACGGGTTGATAAGTACATCGCGCGTCCCAGCAAGAATTGCACTACTTGCTGGATTCATACTCTCTGGTTTAGGTTTGATTGCTGGAGTATGGTCGTTGTTTGTAACAATTTTTTTGAATTCGCAAACAATTCAAGGGATTCCAACATTGATCGTCGCATTGTTTATCTTTGGCGGAATTCAATTGTTTTTCTTAGGCTTGATTGGTGAATACGTGCTAAGCGTTCATGCCCAAGTCCGACCTCAACCACCCGTGTTCGATACCGAAAGAATTAACTTTTAGTTAAAGATCAGCTAATCCAGAATTTCTAGTGAGTTTCGGTAGGGCCTTTGCATCCTTTGAGATTTGAATTTCTATTACGATCGGGCCTTTCCTCCAAGATTGTATGAAGCTCTTTAGATTCACTAAATCCTTACTGCTTGTCACTCTGATTGCTGGAATTCCAAAAGCTTCTGCTATGGCAAGGAAGTCAGGATTACTATAGCCATCTCTTGTGGCGGTGAATCTAGACTCCATGTTTTCTTCTTGGAATTGTGCAACCATTCCGAGTTGATCATTATTTATTACGCATACGGCAACTGATAGGTCATATTGCTTGAGTGTCTGTAACTCCGGTAATGAAAGTTGAACGCATCCATCGCCAGCGATCGCTACCCACTTGCCTCCATTTGATGCAGCACATCCAAGTGCAGCTGGAATTGAGAAACCCATAGCCCCCATTCCGCCTGAAGTAATAAAACGTTGGTTTTCTCCAATAGGTAAAGATTGTGCTGCCCACATTTGATGTTGCCCAACATCGACTAAATAGCCATTTACTTCATCGAAAGCTTCGCCTAATTCATGCATAACTCTGTTTGGATTGAGTTCAAATATCTGTTCTTGCTCCCCGTCAGCCGGATGCTCTTCCTTCCATGCTTTAATCGTTCTTAAAAAAGATTCAGTATCTAGATCCAAACTATCTGGCTCAAGGCAATCCAGAAACTCGACCAGGCTCATTTTTATGTTCAGGTCGGCTCTAATTCGCCCATCTAGCTCACATTGATCAATATCTACACGAATGATTCGCTTACCCGATGAAAACTCAGATACTGAATTCCCAGTTTGGCGGACATCTAGTCTGCTGCCCAATACCAAAAGTGTATCGCTAGCAGCTAGTGATTTATTTGCCCATCTGTTCCCATAGCTACCAATCATTCCAACTTTCAAAGGAGAATCTTTAGCGAGTGCATCTACGCCCATCAACGAGTGAACAACTGGTATGTGAAGGCGATCTACCATTTCTCTAAACTGTGAAACGCAACCATTAAGTCGAACCCCGCCTCCGACGAGTATTAATGGTTTCTTGCTGGCATTCAACCACTCTCTTACGACATCTAATTCCCTCGGTTTTTTTAATTGAACCTCCCTGAAGTCATTTGGAAAATCCTCTGAATTGAAGGCTTGGATGTCCATTTGCTGAATGTTGATAGGAATATCAATTAAAACTGGGCCAGGCCGACCACTACTAGCAATAGCCCACGCATTTTGTAGTACATCTCTGAAACTGTCAGCACTACTTACTTGAACAGCGTACTTCGTAATACCTTTAACCATGCTGACAATATCTAACTCTTGAAAGCCGTTCTGCCTTTGGTTTTCATCTTTGCGGAGTTCAGATTGGTGAACCTGACCCGTAATAAAAAGGACGGGCGTGGAGTCAAAATACGCTGAACCGACTGCCGTTATAAGGTTGGTTGCGCCGGGGCCACTTGTTGCAAGAGCTACCGAAGGAATCCCGGTTGATCGACTAGATCCCTCAGCAGCAAAACCTGCTGCCTGTTCATGTCGCACATTGATTAAGGTTATCTTTCCATCTGTTGAGATTGCATCGGTTATAAACGCAATCATTCCCCCCGACAGCTCAAACACACAATTCACGTTCTTATGAGCAAGAAATTGAGCTAGGTATTCAGATACAGAAACTAATTTTGTATTTTTCATCTATTATTTAGTTCATCAAGCATAAGGGACTCATTCTCGATTCTTCAGTTCTCATCATCAACATGATCCTGTTTCCACTCTCCTGATGTCGATCTTATCTTCCAATTGTGCGATCTCTCCATTTGGTGTAAGGTAGATACTTGGCAATTCCCATTTCAGAATTTTGATACCCCCAAATAATTTTGATTCCTCTTTTGATTGACCACTTTGCTTGAGACAAATGCCCATAAACGCAGGGGTGATCACAGGGGCTTCCTTCACAATCATGGTGTAAACAATCGCTTTACTGGGTGTGGACAGTGCATTCTCTGAATCATCATCCATGGGCACAAGATACGCTAAAGCGGTAGTTTCTGTGATCATAAAAATATTGAAATACCAAAATGAGCTTTCTCGCAGTGCACCTGGTTTGGATAAAATTGAGGGCCAGTCTCCTTCAAACCCTTTTTGACGAGTTAACTTTGCAATTGCATATTCTCCTCGTGCATGATTTACGAGGGTTGTCGCAGATCTCTCTCGTATGTTGTCAAGCTTGCAAGCATCATATTGCTGACACTCTAAATAGTCTGGCCAAACAAATGGTGGGTAGAAAACTTGTCCAAGTCTAACTCCCGTTCTTACATAGATATTCGCAACATTAATTTCGTAAGCATCGTTAAATGTAGTTGAGAACAAAAAATCACGATCGTTTAAGTCTTGGAAAAAAGTTTTTTCTTCAGTGATCGCAGCCCACGACGCGGAAAGATTATCACGATTCTTTGTGCCCTCAATCATTCTAAAGTTACTTAAAAGAGTCGTAAAAACTAAGAAAATTACAACTGTTCTAAAGATGGCAGAGGTTGCAAAAGTACTTTCTCTATGAATGTCCTTCATTTTCTTTTTCTTAGTGGAAATCAAGTGCAACATTTTTCTTTCATCAACACTCGAAAGAAGTGACGCAACTACTATTGCTATTCCTAATTCTCCAAAAAGTACACCTAAATATGTGCTTCCGAATTGTAAACGGCTCCACCATGCTGGTTGAAGTGAAATCATCAGGGATGGCACACAAATAAAATACAACCCAAGCAAAAACAAAAGAGTGTGCTTAAACTGTGATGTTTGCCTGTCTAGATGTTCTTCAATTTTACTTGCTTGCTTAAGTCTTATAAGTTGCCTCAAGACAAGATAGAAACAAAAAGTAGCTAAGGCTACGAGGATGACATATGTAAAGTTGGTCGGTAGTTTAAACGTTTCAGAAAATTTGTGACCCATCGTAGGAAATGCCGCAATAAACTGAATACCAAACACCCTGCTAGAGTTCATGAGATCAAATCCCGTCACATAGGCACCGTCGGGATTTGCTTTTGGTCTCAAATAACCAAAGACTATTGCAGCGTAAGCGAACGCTGCTACTAAAATGGGGGATAGAAATCTGAGGATATGTCGAATTGTGGGAAGGTCTCTAAGATTTGTCTGTCCCCTAAGTCTCAAATTTAACATTGCAATTAGGGGAAATATAGGAAGCATTAAAAAAGTGAGCTCATACTGACAAACACTCATAAAGAAAAGCATTCCTGCCAAACTTGAGTAAAAAGCTTTTGACTTATTCGAGGAAGCCTCAAGAGCGGTTATCAGAGAATGTGCGCTTAGAGCCAGCCAGATGGAAGACCAAATCAATAATTGTGCAAATCCAATGTGTGGTTCAAAATCTCGGCGAAACTGGATTGTGAAAGAAAGAACAATCAGAAAGTATGAAGCTGTGAAAGGGTTTTTTGAAATTCTCCGGATCAAACGTACCCAAATTAATGCAAAAAAAATAAACACTACAGCGTAAAAAATTCGGACAGAAGTTTGTGTTCGAAAGAATGTGAATACCAGCTGTGTCTGGATAACTGCCATTGGAAAGAATCGTCCCTGCCCATTAGCCCACGCCGCGATCCAATAGGACATTTCGTTCCAAAGAGTTGTTAGAGTAATTTTCCCATATCGCCATGCAATGTAACTGGGGGTATTTGAATTTGGCCAGTCATCGCCAACTCTGGAGTTAAAAAGAAATTGAATAGACAAAATAATAATCAATAAGAATTCAAAGACGCTGCGCCTATGACTAACTACCAAGTCCTTTGTTTTGGACTGCTTGAATCCGAGAGTCGTATCCAATTAGCTTTCCTATCCGAATTTGTTGGTAGATTTAACAATAACTCACGAAACACTATAGTTCATTCTTTTCTAGTTTAGAGGTAATGAAACTTCGCTGTACGTGGAAAAGCTTTGGCGTGATCGCATATCAACAAGAAAATCATGCTCGACGGGAGGTTCAGAATCGACTTTGACCTCCATGTTTAGAGGTGTCTCACGGAAAGTTGCACTAGTTGAATATGAATTTTTCTTGATTTGCTGACTTTGAATCTATTGCTGAGTTCTCTTCAATGCCCTTAAATACTGTTAACTCCCGGCTTAGGTTAATTGGATTCTTTCAAAAAATACCCCAATAGCATGCCTCTGATATTTGAAGCCAGCTCGACTGTACATGGAGCGCAGGGGACATATTCGGTCAAACACAGCAGCGTGAGTCATCGGTACTCACCTACTCTTGATATCGATAAGGTGCTTATAGAATTTACTATTGCTCGCTATCCTTTCCTAAACTATCGAATCGAGGCTGCTTTGCAGAACACCAATACACTGGACATCATCACTTCTGCACTGAATGAGGAAGATTGTATTTACGAATTATACGGACGAATCTCAACCGTTATGCAAAGTCATCCTTCATATGAATGGCGAATTATTTTTTGTGACAATGGGTCTACCGACAATACTTGGAGTTTGATAAAGCAACTGTCGGAAGATACGGGCAAGGTACTTGGAGTAAGGATGTCTAAAACATTTACGTTGGATTCGGCGTTCACTATGGGGATTGACATCGCTAATTCTGATGCCGTAATAATCATGGCATCAGATCTTCAAGATCCTCCTGAGGTTATCCATGAATTCTTGCGTAGGTACGAGGAAGGTTATGAACAAGTTGTTGCAAAAGTTGTGAGTCGGCAAGAAGTCCCATTCTTAAGAAGAAATCTAGCAAATGCTTTCTACTTGATTGCAAACAAGGTTACAAACAACATGATCCCGCGAGGAGTTAGTGACTTTAGGCTTTTAAGTAAGAATGCATACCAAGCTACTCAAAAAATGCGTGAGAGAAACAGATTCTTGCGTGGTTTAATTGCTTGGACAGGTTTTCGCACAGCAATTGTTGAAATAGATCGACCACCTAGATTTGCAGGTGATTCAAAATATGTAAAAATTCCCCTGAGAAAGACAATTAGGTGGGCCATAAGTGCAATCCTTTCGCACACATCTTCCCCTTTGACTTTCATTGCAGTCATGGGTTTTATCTTGAGTGCAATATCTATTGTCGCCACAATCATAGCTTCTTCGATTTGGCTATTTAGCGGTGTTCCCTTTGCGGGCTTTGGAACGATTCTTGGTGTGGTTTTGATGGGATTTTCACTAACAATGTTTGCAATTGGAATTATTGCCCAATATATCGCTTTGATCTACGAAGAAGTCAAAGGTCGACCTTTGTATTTGATTGCCGAGCGAACTGATGGCACTCTTTGAGAAATCGAGTAAATTTGAAGATGAGAGTTAGTGAGAATCTTTCCATAAAATTCATAGCAGTCTCTGTCATGAATTTTGTAGTCGGGTACCTACTCTTTTCATTAACTTGGCTGGCGCTACAGAGTTACTTAAGCTATTTGCAAATAGCCATTCTTGCCACCTCTTTCGCTGCAGTTTGGTCGTTCCAAAGTCATAATCGGATTACATTAAATAGACAATCAATAAAGAGTTTTGTGAGCCCTCAGTATCTGTTTTTTCAAATAACCACACTTTTGCTGAGCTCTATTCTTGTCCCAATGGTTTCTGTGGTTCTGGCAATGAACTTATTAGTCATTCAATTTTTTTGGACAATTCTCGTGTCACTTCTCGGATTGATTGTCATCATTAGATACTCCAAGTAGATTGCTTATTTGTTTTCGTATTCAACTTCAACTCTATTTTTTCAGACTGATCACACTTAAAGCAGTTTTAGAAAGGAATTGTTAGTGAATAACGTTCTTCGTTTAGCCCGGCTTGGAAGTTTTTAGTCTGTTGCAATACTGGTGACCTCCTGTATAAAATGAGGGTGTGAGCACAAGAGGTTCAAGAAAAATTGACCGTGAAAAAAAGTGCCTGGATATTTGACCTCGATGGAACTCTCGTCGATAGTGTGGGTCAAATTGGACATTCGATTAATCTTGCTAGAAAAGATTTTGGCTTTAAAGAGTTGCCGAGCGAGAAAATCGAAGAGTTGGTTGGGCTTCCAATTCAAAGCTTCTTATCTGATCTGCCGCTCGATAACTTCAAGATTGACACGTTAATAATCCATTTTCGCAAAATCTTGGAAATGGAAATCAACCGAGAAAATGTTCTCTTCCCAGGAGTCGAACAATTACTGACCAGTTTGCGCACAAAAGGACTCAAGCTAGCTATTGCAACTAGCAAACCGACTTACCTTGCTAAGTTAGTTGTAAAGAACTCACCCTTAAGTACTCTATTTGAGGTGATACAAGGAACGGATGGCTTTCCTGCGAAACCAGATCCCACTTGCATATTAATGGCCATGGAAGAGTTGGGAACATCGAATGCCATCATGGTCGGAGACCGAGTGGAGGACATTCTTGCCGCCAAAGCCGCCGGAATAGACTCAATCGGAATCGCACATTCCTTTCACAATTCTCAAGCTTTGAAATCTGCTGGTGCCCTGCATGCATTTGATTCATTTGCGGACTTTGCAAACTCTGATAAAACCCAGAATCTATTGATAGATTAGTGGAATGGCGCGGTACGCAGACCAATTCATGGGTTGGCTCAAAGACCTTGGATTTACCCACTGTTTTTTTCTCGCTGGTGGTGGATCGATGCACTTGGTAGATGCGGCAAGCAAAAATTTCATCTGCGTACCTGTTGTGCATGAAGTCAGTGCAGTTATTGCTACCGAGTACTTTAATGAATCCAACCGAAATGGTACGAAAGCTTTCGCATTGGTTACCACGGGCCCGGGCTTAACAAATGCAATCACAGGTATTGCAGGAGCATGGCTAGAAAGTCGTCATTGCTTGATCATTGGTGGACAGGTTAAGCAGCAAGATCTTGCGACAAAGGGACTTCGTCAAAAAGGAATTCAAGAAGTTAATGGGACCGCTCTCGTTGAAACCATCACTAAAGGGAGGATGCGAATAGAAACCCCAGTTAGCCAAGCTTCTATATCTGCATTGATTTCCTTGGGTGAGAGTCCCCGGCGAGGACCAGTTTTCATTGAATTTTGCATAGACGCATCGGCTGCACCTGCATCCTCAGATTATGAAAACAGTAAGGTGTTGGAAGCAAGGACTGAGTCCCCCACGTCATTCATCTCTAAAGAAGAGTTGCAGCAATTTCGACAGTTGCTCTCCAAATCTTCCCGTCCACTTCTTTTGTTAGGTTCTGGTGTCAGTCAGAAGGTCGTACTCGAACTCGAGACTATTTTTGAAGATCTGAAAATACCCATGGCAAGTACATGGTCTGGAGCGGATCGAACCAACGTAGACTATAAATATTTTGCGGGGCGACCAAACACTTATGGCATGCGATGGGCTAATGTTTATCAGCAGCAAAGTGATTTGTTGATCGCTATTGGTACAAGCCTTAACCTCCAACAAACGGGATTTAATTTTGAAGAGTTTATGCCTGTGGGTGGAATTGTTCAAGTTAATCTAGATTCGGCTGAATTGGAAAAAGACAATCCAGGTATTGATCTTGGTATACAGGTTGATGCAGATGAATTTCTAAGAATGCTGCCTAGCGAACTCGAAAAGAACACAGAAGTGCAGGATCGCCTTGAATGGATCGATCACCTTGAATTAGTAAAGAGCGAATTGCCGATTATAGAATCTATACACATAAGCCCAAAGCCTTTTGTCAATCCTTACTCTTTCATTAATGAGCTAAGTAAATCGTCCAAATTTAATGATGTCGTAGTTTCGTGTAGCAGTGGAGGGACTTTTACCTCAACTCACCAAAGTTTTCTGATAAAGCGTGGACAACAACTAATTTCAAATAAAGGTCTGGCAAGTATGGGTTACGGTCTCGCTGGAGCTATTGGAGCCGCTTTTTCAAATGCGAATTCCAGAGTGATCTTGCTCGAAGGCGACGGAGGTTTTGCGCAAAATCTTCAGGAATTAGGAACAGTAATTAACAACTACTTGAATATCAAAATGTTCATAGTTTGTAATGATGGGTACGCCTCAATACGTTCAAGTCAAAAATCTTACTTCAACGATAACTATGTTGGATGCGACATCAGTACAGGACTCGGTTTACCTAAGTGGCTTGAGATTTGTGATGCTTATGGAATTGAATACTACAAAATTGATAGTTCAAACATTTTTTCAGCAAGATTTCAAGAATTGATGGATTCTCAAAAACCAGTCTTTTTTGAAGTTTCAACTGATCCAAATATGCTTTATTTTCCAAAAGTTGCGAGTAAAATTTTAGAAGACGGAAAAATGATGTCGGCCGCAATTCATGATATGACACCAAAGCTTCCTCATGATGTGGCAAAGAAGGTTTTCAAATATCTTCCACAGGAAATGTGGGGGGGTTAGTTGGCAATTCAGAAGTTTACCGTCTGTATAACAGGAGCCACGGGGTGGTTAGGACAATCTCTCTTGCACGCTAATCGAGATCCTCTAAAAGAATTTCATTTTGATGCATTCGGAAGATCAAAATCTAAGATTGCTACCGATTCTGGTTCATCAATACAAAATCGTCTGTTTGATTTAAAAGAAATTACATCCAAAGAATATGACCTTTTTGCACCATTAGCTTTTGCAACAAGAGACAGATCTCTCCAAATGAATGACCAGGAATATATCGATCTCAATAAGTCAATAGTTATGGGAGCTGCTAGAGTTATTCGTGCTGGCAAAGTTGGGAGCGTTTTAAACATTTCTAGTGGAGTTGTGATGAAGAAATCTGAAAGTCAGCTAAATGATAATAGTTATTCAATATACGCGGACTTAAAGCGCTTCCAAGAGGATGTATTTGCAAATGCATGCAACTCCGTGGGAATACCACTTATAAATTGTAGAGTCTTTTCTCTCTCAGGTAAGGACATGAAGGAACCATCAAAATACGCAATAGGAAATCTATTGAATCAGGCAATTTCCACAGGCTCAATTGAACTTAGTTCAAAAGGATTAGTGGTTAGACGATACATGGACTCCAGAGATTTAATGACGCTACTTCTTGAGTATGTCATGAGAGGGGATTCCATATCTGTTGAATCTGGTGGCGAGAAGATTGACCTGATTCAATTGGCAAAACAAGTATTGAAACTATGCGGCCATTTGTCTGACTCAATTACATATGCGGACACAAGTGAGACACTATCCAATGAGTATTTTTCATCAGAGGATCACTTTGAGAAAATTGCAGATGAAACAAATTATAAGCTTGCAGACATCACAAGTCAGATAGGAAATGTTGCAGAATCTTTGGAGCGATTACGCTCCTAGCTTTGGGACCTAGCTATTTTGGCCAACCCTTCGAGCGTTGTTTCTTGCACATTGGATATTGTAAATTTTCTTCCTGTTGCTCTAGATAACTCTCGAGAGATAATTTGAACTCTTTGTCCAACACCTCCTGCAAACAATAATTCACCGTCAAGATTCAGCCTCGACAATGCAGCCTCGTAACTTCGAATCAGACTACCAAAAAACTGAGACGATAATTTATCGGGCGTAAATTCGTACCCATCCGCCTTCAGTGAATTTAGAGTTTGATTAAAGTTCACTAGGTCAAATTCTGAGATAAAGTCAGGTGATTTACAACTTCGCTCAAACTCGTTGTACTTATCAAATTGCCTTTCTCCTGGAAAACAAAACTCGACAAAAGCACTTAGGGCTCTACCTGATGGAAGATGTGTGATTGTTCTAATTTCTTTTCCACCAAAATAGGGTCTTAATTGGAAGTTGCCTTTGGTTTGCGAAGCTTCCTGAAAACCAGCCACTTGCCCACCTGTGCCAATGTTCACGACGATTTTCCCCGGCTCTATCTCAGCGCCATGAAGCGAAGCCTGTTGATCACCCACCCCAGTAAACACTTCCAGCAGAAACTTCGATGAGTATCCAATTCTAGTCACTTCGCTATGCACTGCTGGAAGAATCATTGATTTATCAAATTTACAGATCAGATCATCATCCCAATCTTTGCTCTTTAAGTTATAAAATCCTGAAGCCGCGGCATCTGTAATGTGCATCCCGTTAGTTTCAAAATTGGTCAAGTAGCTCGTGACAAAAGAGATTACGGAGCGAAATGGCCAAACTGTCTTTGTGTGGCGTGAAAAAGGTTTTGTGATTGCTAGAGAAAAGAAAGGCAATCCGGGACGCAGTTCCGACCCTGTCTCTTCAAAGTTTTCTGAAGTCTTTAACCAAAGTTCCAGCTCGGTTCTTTCTTTTTCATATTGTGGTTCAAGGCTTCTTTGATCTTGCCAAGAAACTATTTCATAATTGCCAGATTCCTCAATTACGTATCCTCCCATCTGTCCACTTACATAAATACTGTCAATATTTGAATCACTATTTTTTTGAATCTGAATTGCCTGATCAATCACGGCTAAGAATTCTGCAGTGGGTATAACGGCTCTATCAGAATCACTTTCTATAAATCTAGGGATGTTAAATTTTCTTATATTTTGGGGCGATTCTTGATCTTGAAAAAGAAGCGCAGACTTTATGTACGTCCCCCCAACATCAAGAAGGATTGAAGAAACGGGAAGTTTCAAGGTATTCACCCACTAGTAAGATTAAATCATTATCCAGTTCAGTATTAAAAATACGAATATCACCATTTCTGACTGGAATAGCAAAATTCATTTTGCCATGCCTCATTTTCTTGTCATGCTTAAGTTCTTGCACCCATCGATTAGAATCAAATTGTTTTTCAAGTTTAATATGACTAAAAAACTCTTCGAACAGCGCTCTCATCTCCAGATAGAAGTCTATATCTGTAATTTCTCGTCGTAGGCCAATAAAATTTATGATATCCATGCCAATCACTACAGCATCTCCGTGTACGATCGAATTGTTAGTAAGGGACTCCAATGCATGTCCAAATGAATGGCCGTAGTTTAAAACTCGCCTTAAATCAGATTCGTATTCATCTTGGTCAATCACAAACTTTTTAGCATTTAATGACGAGTAGATTATTTCTTCTAAGTGATCAGTGGATATTCCATAATCGCGTAAATAGGCTTTGAAATGAGTTAAAAACTGATTCTGTCCAGTCACTGCAAGTTTAGCAATCTCACCAAACCCAGACTGAATTTCGGAATGTGGAAGTGTTTCTAAGAAACCAATGAATATATCCACAGATTTAGGGGTATGGACAACTCCAAGTTGATTCTTATGGCCATTTAGGTTGAGGGCACACTTAGAGCCGATGCAGCTGTCAGCTTGGCTGAGTAAAGTTGTTGGAAAGAACGTCCAATCAATACCTCGATAGTAAATATGACTCACAAAAGTTGAAAGATCCTGAACTACTCCACCGCCAATACCAACTAAGTGAGTTGTTTTGATTGCGCCTGAGTCCATAAGCCATTCTGAAATCTCGGTAACTTTTGAAAGGGATTTATTTTCTTCGTTTGAAACGACAATAAAATATTTATCTTTAGGTAGGGCTGACATTAACTTTGGATATAGCTTAGATATTTCTAGATCAATAAGTACATATACATCTTCATGGCCAATGATTACTTCAATTAGGGTCTCTATATTCGGATGAAAAGTTGCAAAATAATTTCCATTGACCGAGTCGATTTCAAGCTTTCGGACTTTGCTCAATTTATTGAAAACCCACCATCGATTCGAATTGATTGACCAGTGATATACGTGTTTTGCTCACTCATAAGAAACCAAACTAGTTTGGCCACATCGGAGGGTTTTCCCATATGGCCCATAGGGATGCGTTCAAGGATTTTCTCTAACTGAAATTGGTCATTATTTTTTACGGTGAGTGGTGTTTCAATGAAACCTGGAACAACAGAGTTTGCCAGAACATTATTTTGGGCATTCTCTAGACCAACAGAACGAATCATTGCTTCCAAGGCAGCTTTCGAGACAGAATAGCTGGATCTACCCGATCTTGTAATTGTTGAATACGAACTTGAGATAGCGATAATGCGGCCATACCTGTTTTTTTGCATCGCAGGTAATACTGCCTTAATCAAATAACGGTTCGAGTTGACATTGGTCTCCAAAATTCGCAGGTATTCGTTAGTTTCGACCTCATCGAAATCTCGAGGAGAATTTGTGCCAGCGCAAAGCACAAGACCGTCAAATTCAAGATCTGAATTTGCTTCAATCCATGCAAAGACACGAGTTTGGCTCGATAAATCCAATACCTCAGAAGTTGGAGCAACAACAGAGCATCCTTTGGAAACTAGCTCCTCCTTGATGGCACTTCCTATGCCACCCCGACCTCCGGTGAGTAAGACCTTCATTTGCCCTCCGAAATTGGATTGTTTCCTGAATTACATGTGGAGTTTATAGCCCTCGCTCCAGAATTTGTTGACGCAACTCAGCCTGAGAAGCATAAGGTCCATCAATGTTGTCAATTGTTACTGGATCTCCCGCCGAAAGACCTTGTGTGATTTTTAAACCGTTCAAGATTTCTCTTGTTGATAACTGACCCTTACGAAGTGGGACGGCTAGTTTGAAATCTTGAGAAAAGTTCTCACTAGAAAGTTCATAACCTGTCGGCAAATCTCGACGAGCATAAACACCTCGCACCAATGCATCTAAATACTTTGTTTCCTCTTTTGAGATGATTCTGCGTGAAGTAGCGCTGTTTCCCAGCATTTCTGCTGCTTTATGGAAAGCTTTAAACCATTCATCGGCTTGACTTGGGAGAGAACAGTAATTCGAAACTGGAACATCGTTATACTCAATGTCAATGTGTCGTTCCCATGTTCTGGCACCAAGTGCATAGGACAAGAGCATTGAAGAGTGCCAATCGTGATATTCGTGAGATGAAAACCCAATTACATGATTTGGGTATCGATCTTTAATGTAACTTATTTGATTCAACTCGAGTTGATCGTCCTCACTCGGGTACAGACTGACACAATGATTTATTGCCAAAGGTATGTCTCTATTTTCAAAATATTGGACTAACTCATCAAGGGACTTTTGAGAGGCACCACCACTCGATGCAATAACTGGCTTTTTCGTATGTGCAATTCGCTCCAATAGTGACCAATCGTTAATATCCGAACTGGCAATCTTTATTATTGGGAAATTCAGAGTCACACAAAGATCCACTGAAGCCTCATCAAATGGTGTGGCCATAGGAATACATCCAGACTTCACAACTGCATCAGCTAGTGATTTGTACTGGGCATGTGACATTTTAGTGGCTTCTGTTTTCTTAATATATCGAATATCTTCATTGCCTTTAAACTCTTCATGGATAAAATTGTCGACATCCCGAAATTGAAACTTTATTGCTGCCTTTACATTGTTGTAACGTACGACTGTTGCAAAATCTTGAATTATCTTCTTTCCACGTTCAAGATCACCCCAATGATTGTTTGCTGCTTCAAGAACAAATAAATTTTCAAAGAGATTGCGATCAGCCTGGCTTACTAGTCTCATTATTCCTCCACTTTCCTCGCTAACAATACATTAGGTCCCTAAAACTTAACGAATAGACATTGTAGGACTTCAGCTTTTTTGTAGTCGGGAGTCTCAATTTGAGTCTTGTGTATCTCCATTAGCGCCCCCCCCCCCACTAGGTTTGAGAGCACGCGCATTGAATGTTCAGTGAAAAAATTTAGGTGCTCGGACTGGGTAAGTGTTGACTCTCGGACAATCGATCTGCCGGTGGCCGGCTGGGTCGCGTCTTTCCAAAGTTTAGGGCTTAAAGACTTGATTAACGTTTTTAGAAATCCTGCGTAACTTTTGCGCGACTCAGTGATCCTTGGAACGCCAAAGGGGACTTCGATATAAATACGGTTTGACTTTGAAAACAGAGTGTTGATTTCTGCAATGGGGTCTGCCACATGTTCGAGTACATGTGCATAAATAATCAAATCAACCTTAGGAAGGTCCTCTAATTCGGTCACGCTAACTACGCCCGCAACTGGATCTTTTTTAGAAGGATCGACTACATACTTCGAGGATGCAAGGTCGGGTATGAATTGTCCTGAATCACCACCAATATCTGCAATACTCAAATCTGATGTGCCAATGTGTGGCATCAAAAATTTCTCTATAGAGGATTTTCTTGATTCAACCCATTCAAAAGAATCATGATTTGAGTTATATAAATCTGAATACCATGGCTCCCAACGAGTTCTCACTTTCAGATACTTTTGACCTCTGTATCCACTATAAATTAAATTCATTTCCTTTGGGTTATAGCGATAAGAAAAAAATCCAAATTCGCAAGATTGACAGTGAAAAAAGTGAGACCTGCGTTTGCGAATACCCAATTCGCGGATCCATGGTGAAACAACAGCAGGGGCACTAGTTGAGCACTTTTCACCGCAGAAAATACATCTTCCTACCATCTAAATCTCATTCTTAATCCAACCTCACAACTCCACTAGGCGTCATCAAATGCACCGCAACAATCCCCGACTCACCCTCATTCGTTGACGGGTCAATAAATTCAATATCTGTGCCATTTAATCCATCAAGAATCTCTGTCTTAAACCATGAGTCTGATAGCTGCTCAGTGTCAGCAATCGTAATCTTCTCAATTGCAGCTACTGCCTTGCCATCTTGTGATGGGTGATCAGCGGTTAACCATTGGATGAAAAATGGAAGTTCCCGGGAATCTGTAATCTCATTAACGCCGATTTGCTTCCACTTAAGATCGGTTCCGTCTGGGCGTGTGCGGTGACCTTCGATTGCAGGGCGCCCAAACTTCTCTTCCACCTTTGAAATATCTTCAGTTGCAAAAACCCAAGTTAGCCAGCCGCCACCCTCTTGTGCTTTCTTGCTCACAGCTTTACCCCAAGGGGTTTGCTCTGTTGCTGGGTGATCTAGTGGACATACAACTTCGATGTATTGACCGTTTTGAAGAGGAAGTGTGAAGTTGCGTGTGCCAAAGCGTGGGTGGACACCACCATCTACGAAGGTGCTGCCAAGGCGTGAGCCCAGGCGTTGAACTGTATCGGCTAGTTGATCATGGGAAGTTACATATGAGACATGGTCTAAGCGCATGGGGAAATCTTGCCCTATGAAAGGGGGTGCTCATTACCACCTGGCCGCCTGCGGCGGCCTCTGCTTTATGCGTGGAAAAGAGGCTGGAATCTACTCTTGCGGACTATCTAGCCAACACACACATCAACGCCTCCACCGTCAGCAACGGCGCTGCGTTATGGCTCAGATTCGTCCTGGCATCCATGATGGCGTTGATCTTTTTGATTGTTGCTTGTGGCTTTGTCTTGGCTGCCGTTGCTCTAATTTCTTCTTCTAGCTCTTTGTTGATTAGGGCGTCATTAGCACCTGCTTGAACCATCATGACATCTCTGTAAAAGGTTGCGATATCAAGCAGTGCTGCATCTAGGCCATCACGGATCATTCTCGTCTGTCTAGTCTTTTGTTCTTTCTCTAAGTCTTTAATTGCTTTACTGCCACCAGTGGCCATGCCACGTCCCGTAGCACCTTTGCCATAGGCAAGTGAAAGGTCATCTACTTCTTTCTCATTTCTTAGCTCTGCAGCATTTGTTGCTTGTTCTGTTGCAAGATCAACAAGTGTTTGTGCTGCAGCAAAGGCAGAGGAAATACCTTGCAAGGTAAGGGGCAACTTCATGATTGTGTTTCTGGTGTTGCGCACAGATTCATTGTTTGCAAGATAGCGAGCGCGACCTATGTGGCCTTGGCTCACCCTTGCTGCAAAATCTGCCATGACAGGTGAGATGCCATCTCTAGTTTGGAGAACACGTGCAACAGCTGTGTTTGATGGTGTGACAAGTTGCAGGTGGCGACAACGTGATCTAATCGTTGGCAACACATCATGCAAAGTTGGAGCACAGAGCAACCAGACAGTTCTGTTGCCTGGTTCTTCAATTGCTTTAAGTAATGCATTGGCTGCAGACTCTGTGAGTCTGTCAGCATCTTCCATCACAACTACGCGCCAACCACCCATAGATGGTGCCCAAGCAACGCGTGTTAACAGCTCTCTTACTTCATCAATCTTTATTGATAATCCTTCTGTGACAATTACTTCAACGTCTGGGTGTGATCCATTGGAGGCTGATCTACATTCATTGCATGTGCCGCAACCGTCGTTAGAACACACAAGTGCTTGAGCAAATGCGATTGCAGCAGATGATCGACCTGAGCCTGGAGGTCCCGTAAAGACCCAGGCGTGGGTCATTTCCTGTGATTCTTCACCACTTCGTGTCGCAGCTACAGCCTTTTGCAGGATCTCAACAACATGTTCTTGGCCAACAAGATCTGTATAGACGCTCACTTTTTCTTAGCGCTCTTCTTCTTTGGGGCTGCCTTTTTAACAGCTTTGCCTGCAGCCCTTATTGGGCGCAGTAGGAGATTGCCTTTATCTTCTACTGCGTTGCGCTTAAGAGCAGGGATTTCACTGACTCTGGAGATTATGGCCGCGTGGGTGTCCTCTATGGATTGATTGCCATCGATGATGACATAGCGCTCTGGATCAAGGGCTGCTAACTGCAAGAACTCTTGACGT
>Ga0114968_10000637_pt1 | contig 26007 bp, 24 predicted proteins | sample M_130807_EF_Meta_FD_87020 | JGI IMG/M metagenome (GOLD analysis project Ga0114968, IMG submission 87020) | Freshwater microbial communities from Lake Montjoie, Canada to study carbon cycling - M_130807_EF_MetaG | ecosystem: Environmental > Aquatic > Freshwater > Lake | place: Lake Montjoie... | reverse complement strand
TCTCTTCGTCCATGCACCACACACCCGCATCATCGAGGTAAGCGCCATCACGCCAGTGAAACACTTCCACGCATTTTTTATCCAAAGAAAAAGGGCTTGCACAGTCCCAAAAATTGCTGAACATGCCCGCCCCCATGTAAATCACCCAAGAGCCCTCGTAACCAGAAACGTTGCTGGAGCAAGGGTCGGGATTGCGAAACCACACACGGTCGCCCGGAATGTAATGCAACATGGGAATGGGGTCATCTAAACTGCCGTGCTCGACCAAAAAAGTCTCGTGAAATGCCCCAGACGCGATGGCTTTGATTTGCCATTGTTGATGCAAGTTTTCAAACAACAAAGGGTTGCTGATTTGGGCCTCTTGCGCGATGCCCAACAAAATCACATATTCGCTGGCGCGGTAACAGGAAAATGCATATTCGCTGCCAGAGAAAGCGGGTTGCGTGGCCAATCGCAAGGCCTCAATCAAAGACCGGGATGGCTTGAGGGTGAAGCCAAGGGTTTCGTCGTAAGACCAATGTGACATCGGCCTGTCGACAGCCCGGGTATCAAACTTCAGCGAGGTCGATTGTGCCGCTTGGGCGATGAATTTTCTGACCCTGATATGGCTCAAAAGTTCTTCATGGCTGGGAAATATTTGTGGATACGGGCTGCTCAATAAACCCAACAAAATTTCATCCATCAACGCTTGTTCAGGGTCTGCGCCTTTGAGATGAATCCCGTGCCTGATATTGAGCGTATTTTCGCCGGGCATGAGCAAAGCCCGACCTTCGCTGCTCAATTGGTAATGGGTTTGGTGGCATCCCGGGTCGGATTTGGCACTCCCCACCAACCAATCCGCCCAAGGTGAATGGCGGACCCAGCGCAAGAACTCGTCCTGCGCTTCAGGGGCCGATGCATGGGCCGTTTGGATCAAAATTCCATTATTCATGCGGATGTATGAAGAAACCTTTTGACCCGTTCAGAAAGAATGATGGGTGCTTGCGTCTGAATATCGCCTAAACAGCGTGCGCTGTGCAGGTATATCAATATAGCGCCAAATGAACCAACCCAGTGCATTGTCATGAGCAGCCAGATGGTGAGCGACAATCACCTGCGCGGACAGGTATTTCAAGAGGCCAATCAACGCAGATGAGGCTTGTAATTTATTCCAGTCATTGAATTTTGATATTTAAACCATTTTATACATGCCATATTGATGTCACGCGCCGCCTCGCCCATTCCGATCATTCGCGTTGGTGACCCACTGCCAGAGCCAGAATCAGCATTGGGACCAGATTCGCCTTACCCCGGCTTGGTGGCAGCAGGCCACGATTTATCGGCGGGTCGGTTGATTGAAGCTTATCAACAAGGCATCTTTCCATGGTACAGCGAAGGCCAACCCATTTTGTGGTGGAGCACGGACCCCAGAATGGTGTTGCCCGTGTCCGCGTTCAAACTGCATCGTTCCTTCAAAAAGACCTTGATCAAAACGATTTCTCAAGGTCGCCTGGAGATCAAAATAGACCAAAATTTCGATGAAGTGGTCAAACTGTGCGCTGAATCGAAAAGATCAGGCCAAAGTGGGACGTGGATACAACCTGAAATGCGGGTGGCCTATCGCGAGTTGCATCAACTTGGAAGGGCACACAGCGTAGAGTGCTGGATGGATGGAAATTTGGTGGGGGGCTTGTACTGTGTAGCGATTGGCAAAGCGGTATTTGGAGAATCCATGTTTTCTCTGCAAAGTGACGCATCCAAAATAGCACTGACAGCGCTGATTTGTTTTTGTCGGCAGCATGGCATCCCATCCATCGATTGCCAACAGCAAACCCCCCATTTAAAGTCCATGGGCGCGCGCCCCATTTCAAGGCAAGTCTTTTTGAAAGACTTGAAGCTTTTTACCCCGCAGCCGCCTCCGCAATGGGAATTCTTCCCCGTATACTGGAACCACATCCTGCCATTCACCCAGCAACTGCCGTGACCCATCTCAAGGATTTACCGCTTCAAGCCTTGCAGTTTTATGCAACGGCGCCCTACCCTTGCAGCTACTTGCCACAACTCCAAGCGCGCTCACAGGTTGCCACCCCCAGCCATCTGATCCACAACGATATTTACTCAGAGTTGGTGGCCCGCGGTTTTCGCCGCAGCGGCCTTTTCACTTACCGCCCTTATTGCGATGGTTGCCGCGCCTGCATCCCATTGCGCCTTGATATCCATGACTTCAAACCGAATCGAAGTCAACGAAGGGCCTACAAACAACACCAGAACTTGGTCCCCCGTATTGCCAATTTGGCCTACCAAGATGATCACTACCACCTGTACCTGAGGTACCAAACCGGTCGACACGCTGGTGGAGGCATGGACCAAGACAGCATTGATCAATACACACAGTTTTTGCTGCAAAGCCGTGTCAACTCACGCTTGGTCGAGTTCAGGCTACCTACCGAAGATGGCTCTCCTGGCCGCCTCAAAATGGTGTCCATCTTGGATGTCCTCAATGATGGCATTTCAGCGGTCTACACTTTTTACGAGCCAGAGGCCCATGCCGACTACGGAACATATGGGGTCATGTGGCAGGTTGAGCAAGCCAAAACATTGGGGCTGCCTTATGTCTATCTTGGTTACTGGATTCAAAACAGCCCCAAGATGAATTACAAAGCCCATTTCAAACCCCACCAAACTTTGGTGGACGGCCATTGGCAAAGCCAAAAATGATCATCCGCTAAAATTGCACAATGCGAAAAGTTGATGCCCTCAATTCGGCCACCCCATCGATTCAGGTCATAGAAAGAATATTTACCCTGATCGATGTTTTGTCATCTCGAGAAGAGGCGGTTTCACTGAAAGAAATCAGTGAAAAAAGCGGCTTGCATCCATCGACAGCCCACAGAATTCTCAACGATTTGGCCTGTGGTCGTTTTGTAGATCGACCAGAGCCCGGCAGTTACCGCCTTGGCATGCGGCTATTGGAATTGGGCAACCTGGTCAAAGGCCGCTTGAATGTGCGCGATGCAGCCTTGTTGCCCATGCGTGATTTGCACCGCCAAATACAGCAACCCATCAACCTCAGTGTGCGACAAGGCGATGAGATCATTTATATCGAACGCGCCTTCAGTGAACGCTCGGGCATGCAAGTGGTTCGCGCCATCGGCGGGAGAGCCCCCTTGCATTTGACCTCCGTGGGCAAACTTTTTTTGTCGGTTGATGACATCCAAAAAGTGCGCGCCTATGCCACCAGAACCGGCTTGAATGGTCAAACCCGCAACAGCATCACCCAAATCAACATCCTCGAACGAGAGTTGTCAAAAGTCAGGCAATACGGCCTGGCACATGACAACGAAGAACTGGAATTGGGTGTGCGCTGTTTGGCTGCGGGCATTTACGATGACCAATCCAAGCTGGTGGCCGGTTTGTCCATCTCCGCCCCCAGCGATCGGATGAGCGATGAGTGGCGTCCCAAATTGCAAGCCACTGCCCAGCAAATATCTTTGGCTTTGGGCCACAGAAAGCCTTTTTAATTGACAACGCGGGGCACCTGGCCTTCCCAGCTTCCTGCACAGAACCACTTTCCCAAACCATGACAACTGGCACCACCACTGAAGAAGCCTTCATTTGGAGCGATAAATTTATCTTGGGTTATCGGCCCATTGATGAAACGCATGAAGAGTTTGTTGATCTGGTCAGGCAGATGGACGGCGCCGCCGATTCCGATTTACCCCCGCTGTTGGCCCTGTTTGCGGAACATGCGAAGGCACACTTTGATTTGGAAAACAAACTCATGGTGGAGACTGAATTTCCCCCCAGAGATTGCCACATCGATGAGCATGCAGCGGTCATGAAATCCATCGAGGAAGTTCTGGCATTGGTCACCCTCGGGCAATATGCCTATGGCCGCAGTCTGATTGATGAATTGATCAGGTGGTTCCCCTCCCATGCGGACCATTTGGATTCGGCATTGGCCCACTGGATGTGCAAACGAAGCCTGGGCGGAAAACCTGTGGTTCTTCGGCGCAATTTGCAATTGCGCTGAACGCAATGGGGGCATGCAAACCCCGAGCTTCGACCATCGGTGCAATCGACCCCGCTGATGGCAACAAGCCATGCTGAACAACCTCAAAGTTTTTTTTAAGCAAGACGCAGATCTGCGCATGCTGGCCATCACAGCCATGGTTTCGGGGCTTGTGCTGCAATGGAATTTGCCCAACCTTGGCAACAACTTGATTCCCCGAAATTTTTTTGTCGCTGCCATGATGTGCCTTGCGTGCGCTTCTTGCTGGACACACGTCTTCGCCAGTCGGCATATCCGGTGGACGCCTGTGTGGGGTATTTTGCTGATCCCTCCCGTGGTGATCGGGCTTCACGCTGCGTGGGTTCCAGTGGGCAGCTTTCCCCACTACCCTTGGTTAGCGAGCCTGGTATTGGGTTTGATGGCCTGCTTCATCATTGGCCTGTTGCAGATGGGGTGGACGCACTCACAGTGGACCGTTATCAGCCTGGTGTTGCTGTCCTGTACCAGCTTGCTTTGCTGGTTCACCCTGTTGAGCCCAGAGTACTTGTCATGGAACGCCTTGTGGTTTTCATTGCCTTTGCCCTTGCGGGCGTCACAAGGCGGGTTTCAACAACCCAATTTGCTGGCCAGCTTTTTGGCCACCTCGATCATTTTTGCCCTTTGGCAGCAACTGCGCCATGACTCAACCATCAAAGCTTGGCGGGCCATCGGGTTGCTGATCCTCACCATACTGCACGTCTTTATTGTGTTCAAGTCTGGCTCTCGGGTGGGTATTTTGGGCCTGTCCGCATCGATGGTTCTGCTGGGCATTTGGATCCATTTGTACAGCCCCCAAAACAGGCGATTTGGGTGGTTGTGCCTCATCAGTTTGCTCCTGGCGGCGTTGCTCGCGATATGGTTGGGGAATGTTGCCGATCGTTTGTGGGACGTTTTTCAGGGGCAATCGACAACCTATCGGCTGAGCTTTATTCAAGCCAGCACCCATTTGTGGTGGGAGTCGCCCTGGTGGGGACATGGCGTGGGGACATTTTCCGAGAAGATTGTCCCCGTCTTTGTTCAATTGATCGAGGCTGGTAACAGCCTGTACTACACACCCAATCTGGGCCACCCCCACAACGAAGTTGTATTGTGGGCCGTTGAAACAGGTGCCATCGGTGTTTTGGGGATTGTGGGGCCTTGGGTTTTCGTGATGGCCTGGTTCGGTCTTCAGCAATCTTGGAACAGCCTGGCTTGGTTGGCTTGCTTATTGCCGATCACGCTTCACCAGTTGACCGAGTTTCCTTTTCACTCATCCACCGCTCACATATGGCTTTGGTCCATGGTCTTGGTATCTGGCATGCCCTCGACCACATCCAGGCAGGTGCACAGGATGCAGGACAACTGGATCAGAAAGTTAGGCATCACGGCCATCTCTGCGTTGGCCATTGGGGTCGCCTTTTTTCTGATGGACACCGCTTGGGTCAGCCACCAGGCTTGGAAACACCGACCAGGCTTGGTCCATTGGGGGGAAACAAATTTATCGCCCCCCATGGAGCGCGAATTCGATCACCCCATATTCAAGACCTTTGCGACCGATCAATTCAACATTTTGAATATGCCCAAACGCATCCCTGCAAATGAAAAAACGCCCACCCCTGGCTTGTGCGACGACATTTTGGAAATGGGGAAGCGCTGGCAAAACCCCACCCAATGGGCTTTGGAAAAAGAATGTCTGCTCAGTCGCAGTGACGAACCCGCAGCGTCTTTGCTGGAACGCAAAGTCAAGGCTCTGTCAAAGTCCCCATGAGCCTGGCCCCAGGGTCAATCAACCCATTGCCATGGACCGTTGCGCTGGCAATTTCTTCCAGAATAAAGAAAAGCTTATGCCGCGAAAAACGACATAAGCCTGACGAGTGGATAAAAAGATAATTAAATCAGCGCAGAGTCCAAAGTTCCTGCATTTTTCAAAGCCTGAACCCACACCGGCGATTTACCGCGACCAGTCCAAGTTTGAGTCGGATCAGCAGGGTTTTTGTATTTGGGGGCCACTTTTCCACGTGGGCCAGCCTTCTTGACCGCACCGGCGACTTTGACTTTGGTTGATTTCTTTTTGCCAGCGCCCATTGCCGCTGATATATCAGATGCAGACAGACCTGCATCTTTTGCAATGGCCAAAATTTTCTCAATGGCACGGGTATGTGTGCGGGTTTGCAAGGCTTTTTCACGCTTTTCAAGCGCTTCACGCTCTTTGCGCAATTTGGCGAGTTGAGATGCAACAGAAGTAGCCATGTTCAATATGCTCCTAAATAAAGTTAAATTGAAGATTAATCCCACCTAAAATGGGATTATCTAGATATTCTACATCAACAAAATTTTGCAGGAAATTGAAATCCTTTTCTGATTCTCATAAAAAACATCACCATAAAAATGAAATAACACTTGGCCATCGCTTGTATGAAACTGTGCATTAAACCCGCCAAATAACCACAACTGTGATCACAGCCATGGCGATCCATATTTCAATATTATGGTTTTCGATAAATTTCTAAACCATGTCCTCTCAGGTTCTGGGTTTGCCTATCTCGGTATTTTGAGAGCATTCTTATGGCCGCTTATCCATGGTGGAATAATGTTCCAAAAATTAAAAACATGTGTGGGTTGGTGGACCAATTTCTGCTTTTACCGGCATTTCTTTATCCACAAAGATCCAAGTAAACCATTTTGGGTAAAATTCATCCTCTTTTTATAGAGGGTGATATCCATGAGTACGTTTGCAACGCAATTCAAGTCTGAAGTTGGACGCATAGCGAAAAAAGAAGCACGCGCCGAAACTTCAACCCTCAAAAAATCCAATGCTCAATTTCGTTCAGATATCGCCGCCCTAAAACGTCGGCTGAGCCAAATGGAAAGCTTGGCCAAGAAACTCCACAAACAAATCCCAACATCGCGAACAGTGGAGGCGTCCCCCCCCACCGAGAACCTTCGCTTTAGGGTCGAGGGCTTTGCCGCCCTGCGAAAAAAACTCGGGCTGACTGCCCATGAAATGGGCACACTGGTCGGGGTCAGCGGTCAATCCATTTACAAATGGGAACAGGGCAAGGCCAAGCCCCGCGCCAGTCAACTCAAAGCCATTTCTGCCGTGCGAAAAATGGGAAAGCGCGAAGTTGAGCAACAACTGGCTTTAACTTGAGCTTGGTTGGGAAATCAACCAGGTCTTTTCATGGCATCACTTTTACGCGGCAAGACGACCACACTGAAAACGCCATTTCTTATGCACTGAGAAATTTTTCGATGACCTCTGGGTTTTGCATCAAATGGGTCGGCGTATCGTGAAACTGCACACGGCCCGCAGACATGATGTAAATCCGATCCGCCACATGGCTGGCCAACATGGCATTTTGTTCTATCAACAAAACTGTCAGGTTCAAGCCTCTCATTTTTTGCAAGGTCTCGCCAATTTGCTGGATCACGATGGGTGCCAAGCCCAATGAGGGTTCATCAAAAATACACAGTTTAGGATCACCCATCAAACCCACCGAAACAGCAACCATTTGCTGTTGACCACCCGACAAAGTGCCAGCGTATTGGTTGCGCCGCTCCTTGAGAATGGGAAACAAGTCATAGCAGTTTTCCATCAACGCCTTGCGCCGTTGCTTGCTGGCCAAGGAGTAGCCCCCCATCAATAAGTTTTCCTCCACCGACATTTGGGGAAACAGCCCACGCCCTTCTGGCACCAATGACAAACCTCGGCGAATCAATTCATGCACGGGCACATCCATGGTGGATTGCCCCAAAAAACTCACACTGCCTGAAGCCGGCCGCACCAATCCCGCTATGGCCCGAACGACCGAGCTCTTACCCGCTCCATTGGGTCCAATGACGCCAACAATTTCGCCTGCTTTGACCTCAATGCTGATGCGATCACATGCCAAAAATGGGCCATACCTGATCACCAAATCTTTGACCTCAAGCATGTTGGGCCCCCAGGTACTCGTCCACCACACGCTTGTTTTTCAATATGTCCAAAGGAGGGCCATCTGCCACCTTTTCACCAGCGATCAAGACCATCACCCGATCGGCCAACTCTTTGATCACCCGCATGGTGTGCTCAATCACAAAAATGGAACAACGCGACTTGAGTTGTTTGAGCAAATGGATCATTTCAATCACCTCAGTCACGGCCAAGCCACCCACGGGCTCATCGAGCATGATGAGCTTGGGTTTGAGCACCAAGCGCATCATCAACTCCAAGCGGCGCTGCTCAAACAGGGTCAGGCTGCCTGCCACCTTGTGTAAAACATGGTCTAACTTGAGCCACTCGATTAACTCATTCAATTCCGCCTGATCCAAACCCCTGTGGCTCAGCAACAACCGGGCGTTATCGATGTTTTGTCGGGTCGAAAGCGATGAGAAAACACGCACGGCTTGATACGTTCGGCACAAGCCGATCGCCGCAAGTTGGTGTGGATTTTTTCCAGTGATGTCAATGCCGTCAAAGGTGAGGCTTCCCCCATCAGGTCGAACATGGCCGCTGACGATATTGACGAAGGTGGTTTTGCCCGACCCATTGGGTCCAATCATGCCCAAGGTCTCTCCCGCCACAGAGTGACCTTGCACCTGTCGCAAAGCCGCTACGCCACCAAAGCTTTTGGACAATCCATTGACATCCAGCAATTTCATACACGCTGCTCCTGCACTTTGTCACCATCGCTGGACACGTGGGCTTGTCGTGAACGCCATGCCACAAAAGCACCATATATGCCGCTTGGCATCATCAGTGTCACCACAATGATGAGCACACCCGACAAAATATCTTTGAAGGCTTGCAAATCTTGCAGCAAAAAAGGTATTGGCGCCAATATCGCTGTACCAATGATCGGCCCCGCAATCGTGGCCCTGCCACCAAAAGCCACAAACAGCCAAATGTTCATGGACACCAACACATCGTAGGCACGGGGCGATATGAAGCCCACATAGGCTGCATAGAAACACCCCCCAATGCCCGCATACAAAGAGACGATGAAAAAAGCGATGATCTTGCATCGCACCACCTGGATGCCAAGGCCCTCTGCCAACACATCATCTTCTCGAATGGCCACAAACCTTTGCCCCAACGGGGTTTTGACCAGCCAAGCACAAAAGAACACCCCGGTCAGTGCCATCACAGCCAAGGCCATGTCCAAGCCCAAACCCTTGAGCTCACCGCCAAACCAATCGGGCGGGGCCACCTGGTTGATGCCGGTATCTCCGTTGGTATAAGTGGGGAAAAAAATGAACGCCAATGTCAAAACAGTTTGAATCACCAAGGAGCACAAGGTGAAATAAAAGCCCTTGAGCCGCAGAGACGGCAAACCCAAAGCCACGCCCACGGCGGCCGCCAGCAAAGAGGCCACTGGCATGGCCAACCAAAATGACCAACCCAAGGTGCGTGTGAAATGAACCATCGCGTAACCTGCCACACCTGCAACGCCGGCGAACATCAAGGGCATCAAACCCACATAACCGTACATCAAGTTCATGCCGGTGGCCCACAACAAACTGATGAAGGTCATGCCCAGCACAAATGCAAAATATTTATTGCCTGATGCCGCCAAAGGCAGCATCAGCGCAACCAGTATGAGTACCCCAATGACGTTTTTGGAATAAGACTTCATCGTTTGAACAATCCACTGGGACGAAACAAAAGAATCACCAGCATGGCGCCCAGGTATGAAAAGGTCGCTGCGGTGGGACTGGCAAAAATACTGACGATGGCTTGGGTAAAACCAAAAGTCATTCCGACCACCAAGGCACCGAGGACAGAACCGGGGCCGCCAATGATCATGATGGCGAAAGCCGTGATGGACATGGTCCAAGCCACGGTCAAATCAAAGCTGTATGCCAAGGCAAACAAGATGCCACCCAGAAAAATAATGGTGGAACCCAATACAAACGACAAGCGGTAAATGGAGCGGACATCGACGCCTCTGAGCGCTGCCGCCTCGCGGTTTTGAAAGACGGCCCGCAAGGCACGCCCATAAGGGTGGTAACGCAACAAGGCAAACAGTGCCACCAAAACCAATAAGCTCACAGCCATCACCAACAAGCGGTTGTTGGGTATGGGGAATGGTCCCAGCATGGAAATTCCGTCCACCACCGGAGGCAAGCTGAATTGATCACTCCATTTGGCATACGTCATGGAAAAAATGCCAGTCATGATTTGCGTCATGCCCAACGTCACCACAAAATAAGCCACATTCCGATTCGGCGTGTCATACAAGCGCCGGATCAAAATCCATTCCAGCAAATAAGACAAGCCGACCCCCAAAACAAGGACGGCAATGGCCGCAAGCCAACTGCTCCAACCCAGTGAGGCGGTAAAGGTCCAAGCCACCAATGCCGCCAGTAAAAAGAACTGCCCATTGCTGGCGTTTGGCAACCAAACACAACCATAAACGATGGTCACGCCCGCGGCCACCAATGAAAAGATAGCCCCCAGGATCAACCCCGTCGACAGCGTTGAAAACAGTATCAGCAATTGCGCGTCGGTCATCAAATTTCCTTGTGGTCCATGACCTGCCGGGGCTTCGCTCGATGTTTGTCGAGCGAAGCCCGATGCAGTTCTTTACTTCACCAGGTCATAGACAGGAATCACCTCTGGATCCCATTCAATGTAGTAACGCTGTTTGGATTGATAGGTGCGCTTGCCATTGACCGACTGAATTTCCATGAAATACATGTACTCTTTGCGAGCGCCATTTTTGTCAAACTCAATGGGCACGCCACTGGTGGTTTCTTTGGTCTTCAAAGCAGAAAATGCACTGCGCAACTTCTCCCGGTCATCGGCCGTGCCTGCTTTTTCAATGGCCTCCTTGAAAATGTAAGGCGTGACATAGCAGTAGTTTTCCACATACGACGGTGGGCGTCCGTTGGCGGCATCAAAGCGGCTGATGAAGTCTTTACCATCTTTGGTCAGGGCATCAATGCCATGGTCGAAAAAGGTTCCGTAAATGGAGCCCACACTTCTGGAGCCCCAGCCAAACACCTGTGTCGTGATGCCATAGGGGTGAATGATTTGCTGCGGCTTGATGCCCAAATCCAGCAACTGATTGGTCAAGACGTTGTCAAATGCACCCGCACCGCTCACGATCACATAGTCAGGGTTGGATGCGCGCACTTGTGCGGCTTGTACCGTGGCATCACTTGATCCTTGGGGAAACAAAAAATCAGAGACGATGCTGAGCTTGGAGCGCGGTGCCTGGTACCTGAAACCAGCCATGATGGCGCGCATGAGTGCGGCATCTGAGTGCATCAATGCCACTTTGGCACCTGGCTTGACCTGTTCAATGTATTTGGCCATCGCATAACCCCAACCGGCCGCGTCTGGTTCGATTCGAAATGTGTACTTGGTTCCTGGCTTGGTCAATTGGGGAAAAGCGGCCACTGGCACCAAGAAGGGCAATTTTTGCTGTTCGGCATACCCATACATGGCCAAGGCCACATCTGAGTTGGTCGTACCGCTCAAAGCCAACACCTTGTCGTTCACGTCCAAATTGCGTGATGCCGCCAGGGCTTGGGAGGCATTGGTTTGGTTGTCGGTCACGATGAACTCCAAGGGACGCTTGAGCACACCGCCGGCTTTGTTGATTTCGTCGGTGGCCATCTTCAAGCCTGCCACGCAACTGGTGCCGAAAAAGGTCCAGGGGCCGGTCAGCTCGGTGACAAAACCGATTTTGATCGGGTTGCCTTGCGCTTGCACACCGCCCGTGCACAGCGCTGCTGCGCTGAGGGCGATGGCCGCGGCCAGTGGGTTGAAGAAGGTTTTTTTCATGGCTGTCTCCTGGGTTAAAGGTTCTTGACTTGCGAGGGAAAATGGATCAATGAGCCGTTTTAAAAACGGGTGGAATGGATTGGGACTTGTCATCCATGGGCCAAATCTCACCCAAACGCGCCACCGTGGCTTTGAGCAATGGGGCATGGGCTTCTAGCTCAGCTTGGGTCATCCGGGAGGTCGGTGCCGCCACGCTGACCACCCCCACGCAATGGCGCTCACCGGTGAGCTTAAAAATGGCGATGGGTGCGGCGATGGCCCGCACCCCCAATTCATTTTCTTCATCGCTGCAGGCAAAACCCCGCTCTCGGCATTGCCTCAAATCGGCATCAATGGCGGCGCGATCCGTTTTGGTGTGGGGCGTCAAGGGCTCCAGACCCTCGCGCAATAAAATCGGCCAGACCAGATCGACGGGCAATTGGGCCAGCCAAGCTTTGCCCGCTGCATGGGTGTTGTAGCCAATACTGAGCCGGTAATTGGGGTCGATGTGCAAGCTTCGGCGGGCTCCGGTGAAGGCCAACACCCAAGTCAATCGCTGGTCCGGCTCCACCACGGCCAGGCGCACCAACTCGCCAGTTTCATTGGCCAGTTCGCGCAAGACACCATTGGTTTGGTCCAGCACCCGGGTTTGTGACAGCTTGCGCAAACCCAAGTTGCTCAATTTGTACGTCAGATGGTAGGTTTCGGAGGTGTCATCGCGGTAAACATAGGCGGCGTGGCGCAACTCGTCGAGCAAGCGCAAGGCTATGGCTTTGTTCACATCCAGTTGACGGGCCAAATCCGCCAAGCTCCAGCCGCCCTCACCCTCGCCCAACAACTCGAGCAAGCGCAAACCTCGTCGCAACGACAGCACCCCACCGGGCAATTTACCCCCATCGGCGTCGGTTGCAAACGGCTCCAAATGCCGTGTGCGCAGTCGTTGAACGCGTGGCTTGTCCATCAACTGCAGCAGCGGTCAACCAACAAACCAGCCGCGCGAACCTCGGCTTGGAACTCCCGCGCCTCGAAAGAAAACAAAGCCTGATGGGGGGTACTTTGGCGCACGCGGCGCGACAGTTGAGGGTCGGTGCCACCTGGGTCTGTGGCTTGGCTGGTGTAGGGCTGATCCACGGGCAAATGATTGGCGCGCATATGGTCGCGCAACTCGGCGGTGGCAGCGGCTTGGGCGCGCCCTGTTTTGGCGTCGAGCACAACACCATACAGCTTGTGCGCCATCTCGCCAGTCACATACCCGTTGCGCACATCGTCTTCCACGCTGGACGTGATGCGCTCGGTCGGCGCACCGTATCCGCCCCCGCCACCTGAGCGCAAGGTCCAAGCGTCACCACTGCGCAGGGTTTGCGAAAACACCTTGCCGGTTTTGTAAACCACCTCTTCTTCGCCCTTGCGCTGAATACAAACCTCGTTGCCAAAGGCAGACAGGCCCCCAAACAAGCCCCAGGGGCGACACTCCACCCGTTCGATTTGCGTGTTGAACATGATGTCAGACATGACGCGAATGGTCTGCTCAGTGCCCAAGCCGCCGCGAAAAGTTCCGGCCCCACCTGAATCAGGTCGCAGTTGGTATTTCTCCACCAGCAACGGGTATTTGGCTTCGACTTGCTCGGACGGTCCATTGTGGGTATCGCCGTCATTGATGGCAATCGTGGCGCTCATGCCATCTTCGTTGAATTTGGCCCCCCAACCACCACCGATCAGGCCACCCAAGTAAAGAAACAACTTGTTATCAGCGGGCTGGCGGCCATGGATGGAGGCAATCACCAAATCCGCATGGTGGCCGGCGATGACCCGCTCGGGAATGGCCGGCGCCAAGGCACGAAAAACAGTGTCCACCACGGTCATGGGAAAAGTCATCCACCAGCGCATGGGCGCGGGTCGGCGCGCATTGACCACCTTGCCCTCGGGCAAAATCACCTTGAGGGGGCGAAAACAACCATCATTGATGGGCAACTCGTTGGGGGCCATCAAGCATTTAAAGGCAACCTGCGCACAGGCGATGCCAGCAGACTCACCCGAGTTGTAAAAACCGCGCACCTGGTCACTCACCCCCGACAAATCAATGGTCATCTCATCACCGGCCACTGTCACCTTGACCCGAATGGCGATGCGCTTGCCCATGTCGACACCGTCATCGTCCAAAAAAGACTCGGCTTCATAAACACCATCGGGAATGGCTGCCACCAGCGCGCGCGAACCCGCTTCGCCTTGGTCAAAAATGCGCTCGATCGCCTGCACCACCGTGGCTTGACCATATTTGTGCAGCATCTCCAACACGCGACGCTGGCCCGTTTTCACCGCAGCAATTTGCGCGCGCAAGTCGCCCATGGCGCGTTCAGGAATGCGCACATTGATCTCAATGATTTGGAAAATTTCCGCGTTGGGCACGCCCTTGCGGTAGATCTTGACGATGGGCATTTGCAAACCCTCCGAAAAGATGTCGAAGGTCATGCCGTCCAAGGTGCCGCCAATGTCTTGCCAATGCGCCATGCAAGCGGAAAATCCAACGATTTCACCCTCGAAGAACACGGGCACCACAAATGTCATGTGATTGAGGTGGCTGCCGGTGATGTAGGCGTCGTTGGTCAGCAACACATCACCATCCTCAATATGGTCGTAGCCAAAATGGGCAATCATTCGTTTGACCGTGTTGCTCATGCCTCGGATGAACATGGGCAAACCAATGCCGATCGAAACCGTGTTGCCTGCACGATCAAAAATGCCCACGGTGAAGTCCAGGGCTTCGTAAATGATCATGTTGTAGGCCGTGCGCATCAGGTTGGACTTCATCTCCTCGGTCGCAGCGACCATGCCATTGCGAATGATTTCAGTGGTCACTGCATCGATCTTGCGCGCTTCAGCCATGGTTGTTCACCTCAATGATCAAATTACCAAACTCGTCCACTTCCACACGGTCCCCAGGCATGACCACGGTGGTGGATGCATATTCCTCGATCAGGCATGGCCCGTCGATGCGGTTGCCCGTCTGGAGTTGGTCACGCTGATAGACATCCGCCTCTTGCCAACCTGTTGGTGCCGTGAAATAAATCGGTCTGCGGGTTGGCTTGACCTGGGGCTGGGTCGAGCCTGCCGCCAACTTGGCCAACGCAGGCTTGGGCATGTGGCCCACCACAGAGGTTCGTATGCTGACAATTTCCGCCTTTTCCGCATCTGAGCTGTAGCCGTAGCGCTGCAAATGCACCGCATCAAACAAGCGCTTGATCTCTGCCTTGTTGCCATGCTCAAAGACCTGGGTGGGGATTTCCACGGTCACCGCATGCTCTTGGCCCACATAACGCATGTCCAAGGCCCGCTCGACATGGATGTCGCCCACACGCACCGCAGCTTGGCGAATGTCAGCTTGACCTTGTTGCTCCATCTCGCTGCACAAGCGGTTGATCAAATCAAAATCCAACAAGTCCAGCGGTAAAAAACGGGTTTTGACATAGTCGCGGCGCAAATCGGCCACCAACATACCGTAGGCTGAAAAATGGCCAGGGGCATTGGGAATGATGACCTTGGGCATTTGCAGTTCCCGCGCCACCAAGACCGCATGAAGGGGCCCTGCACCACCAAATGCGACCATCGGAAAGTCGCGGGCATCCAAACCGCGCTCGGTGGTCACACGCTTGACCACCGATGACATGGTGGAAGCGGCAATGCGGATGATGCCTTCTGCGGCCTCCTCCAGCGACATGCCCAGAGGGTCGGCGATGTGCGCACGCAAAGCCGCTTGGGCACGGACCAGATCAAGGTGCATGTCGCCGCCCAAAAAACGCGAGGCCGACAAACGCCCCAAAATCAAATTGGCGTCGGTCACCGTGGGTTCGGTGCCGCCCAGACCATAACAAACCGGCCCCGGCACAGAGCCCGCACTTTGCGGCCCCACGCGCAATGATTTGCCAGCAGCCAAACGGGCGATGCTGCCCCCACCGGTGCCCACCTCTTGGATGTCGATCATTGGGATTTGCACCGGCAAACCTTCGGTATACCCGCCGATCATGGAGGTGGTGGTCATCATCACATCGCCATGCAAAATCACGCCAGATTTAGCGGTCGTGCCCCCCATGTCAAACGCAATGGCCTCTTGTAAACCAATGCGACGGCACAAATCCCGGGTCGCAATCACACCTGCGGCAGGCCCCGACTCCAGCATGCGGATGCATTCACGACCTGCGGCCTCCGCGTCGTACAAGCCCCCGGTGGACTGCACAATGAGAAAGCCTCCCGCAAACTTTTTCTCTGCCAAATGCTCCACAATTTCGGTCAAATACGAAGACACCCGGGGGCCAATGTAAGCGTTGGCGGCGATGGTAGAGGTGCGCTCGTATTCACGGTATTCCTGGGACAACTCATGCGAAGCCGAAACAAACAAATGGGGGAAGCGTTGGCTGAAATAGGCTTTGGCAGCCACTTCGTGCGCCGGGTTGCGGTACGAATGCATGAACATGATGGCAATGGCCTCGACCCCTTCGGCGGCCATGCGGTCGGCCACCGCCGCCATGTCAGACTCCAACAAAGGTTTGAAAACTTCGCCACTGACCAGCAGGCGTTCGTCCACTTCATAGCGCAAGGCGCGTTCGATCAGGGGGCGATGCTTGCGAAAAAACAGGTTGTAGGCCTCGGGGCGGTTGATCCGCCCAATTTCATACATGTCGCGAAAGCCCTTGGTGGTGACCAAGGCCGTTTTGGCACCGGTGCGCTCCAACAAGGTATTGATCGCCACGGTGGTGCCGTGCAAAAACAAATTGGCCTGCTCAAAACCCGAGCCCGATTTGAGAACCCCTTGGTTGATGCCCTCGATCAAATGGGCCGGGGTGGTCAAGCATTTGCCCAGACGGATACCACCAGTGGACTCGTCAAAGATGGCTATGTCGGTGAATGTTCCGCCCACATCGGCGGCAATACGGGCGCTGGCAGCTGAGCTCAAATCAAAAACTCCAAGCATCCAAGTGGATTGAAGCGGACATCGTTCAAACCCAGTGGATTGAAGAAAAATATAACAGCGTTACCTTTTGCCAAGCATGGGGCTTACCCCAGTCGATACACGCGGGTGGCCGTGTCGTGCCAGACGGCTTTTTGGGTAGAAGACGGGAAATCCCTGAGGCACTGGTGCATCACGTCCACCAAATGGGCATAGGAGGTCCATAACTTCTCAACCGGGAAATTGCTGCCAAACATGCACCGCTCAGGGCCAAACAAGGACAAAGTTTCGTGAACCGTGGGTTGCCAAATGTCCAAATCGCAACGGCGCGCAAAAGTGCTCAAGGCAGACAATTTGGTGCAGACGTTGGGGCAATCGGCCAAAGCCTGCAAGCCTATTCGCCAGGCGTTCAAGGTATCGGGGGAAAAGTCCACCAACATGCCAGCGTGCAGCAACACAAAGGTCATTTGGGGGAATTGGCGCACCAACTTCACGGCATCGGCCATTTGGCCCGGAAACACCTGCAATTCAAAAATCAAGCCGCGCTCTTGCACTTGGGCCAAACCCCGCAGCCACTGCGGGTCCATGAAGGAATCGGGCGCCGGGGCAAAACGGTACAGGGGGTTTGCATGCCAATGCAGCTGTTGGCGCACCCCGCGAAAGCCAGGGTGCGCCATCTGGGCGTCTAACAAGCGCCCCACATGCGGATCGGCCAGATTGGCGTAACCCACGATGGCGTGGGGAAAGTGGTGCTGGTCGGCAACAGATTGCACCCAGGCGACCTCGTCCAAGGCCCCAGCTTCGGGCCAGTTGGTTTGCACATAGACCGACTTCACCACACCGCAGGCGGCCATGTCTTGGCGAAATTCATCGATCAAATAATCTCGGCGAATGGCCTCGTATTCACCAAATATGCGCGGCACCATGGGGCCACTGAGCCAAGGTAAATCGGCTTTGCGCCACAGGTGGTGATGGGCGTCAACAACAGGTATCTGCATAAAGGAAGAATGTGTGGAAGTGCTGCGAAATGAAAACAGTCGGTCTGGCACTTTTATTTGCGAGCATCCATGGCGCTTTTGTAACGGGCGAGGTTATCCGCATTGGGTGGATACAGGCCCGGTAAAACCGCACCCTTTTCCACCTCCGACATGATCCACCTCTCCAGTTGCTCTTGTGCCTGGGCGGATTTGACAATGTCCGTCAACAAGTTTTGAGGGATCAACACAGCGCCGTCGTCGTCAAGGACCACCACATCGTTGGGAAACACCGCCACACCGCCGCAACCAATGGGCTGTTGCCAATCGACAAAGGTCAGACCCGCCACAGATGGGGGAGACGCCGTTCCCGCACACCAAACCGGCAAGCCCGTTTGCAGCACACCGGCCAAGTCCCTGACCACCCCATCGGTGACCAATGCGGTCACTTGGCGCTTGGCCATGCGGGCGCACAGAATGTCGCCAAAGATACCGGCATCTTTCACCCCCATCGAGTCCACCACGGCCATCGATCCTGCGGGCATGGCCTCGATGGCCGATCGCGTGGAAATGGGGTTTGCCCATGATTCCGGCGTGGCCAAATCTTCCCGCGCAGGCACAAAGCGCAGGGTGAAAGCTCGACCGATCAGCCTGGGCATGCCGGTTTTGATGGGTGAAGGGCCGCGCATCCACACATTGCGCAAGCCTTTTTTGAGCAGCACCGTGGTCAATGTGGCCGTGGTGATTTGTGACAGCGCTTCAATGGTGGAAGCATCCAAGGGTGGAAGTGCCGGTGTGCTCATATGGGGTCACATGTTTTTTTGAAACAAGCTGAGCGGCAGGTCAAAGGACCGATGGCAACCAAGTGGCCATGGGAGGGTAGATGACCAGGGCCAGCAACAGCAAGATGTCAGCATATAAAAAAGGCATCACGCCTTTGAAAATCGTTTGCAGCGAGACCTCGGGGTTTTGGCTTTGCACCACGAACACCGTCAACCCCACTGGCGGCGAAATCAGTCCCACGGTGGACATGACGGTCACAAAAACGCCAAACCAAATGGGGTCAAAGCCAATGCTTTTGATCAAGGGCAACAACACGGGCACGGTGATCAGCAAGGTGCTGACCTCCTCCAAAAACGTGCCCAGCAACAAGTACAAGGCCACGATGGCCAAGATCACCATCCACGGGGACAACTGCCAACGCTCCACCAAATTCACCAAAGAAACCGGAAACTGGGTCAGCACAATCAAGCGCGAGAAAACAAACGCGCCGATGACGATGAAAAACAGCATGGCCGAGGTTTGCACCGTCTCCACCCCCGCCTCCCAAATACCGCGCCAGCCCAAGCTGCGCGTGGCCACACCAATCACGATGGCGGCAAAGGAAGCCACAGCAGCGGCCTCGGTGGGGCTGAACCACCCCAGGTATATGCCAACCACCGCCAACACAAAAAGCAAGGCCAGCTTCCACACACCGACCAAGGCTTTGAGGCGTGCGGCCCAAGGCAAGCTCGGCGTCAATGGCATTTTCTCTGGATGAAGTTTGGCCAAAATGGCAATCACCACCACATAAGCGACGGCCAACAAAATGCCCGGGATCATGGCGGCGGCAAACAACTTGGCAATCGGTTCTTCCGCCACCAGCGAATAAATCACCAAAATCAGCGATGGCGGTATCAGGATGCCCAAGGTCCCGGCAGAGGCCACAGCCCCCGTGGCCAGTTCCATGTCATAGCCGTAGCGGCGCATTTGCGGAATGGCCACCTTGGAGAAAGTGGCTGCGGTGGCAATGGATGAACCACAAATCGCCGAGAAGGCCGCACACGAACCAATGGTGGCTGCTGCCAAGGCACCGCGCACACCGCTGAAGACCGCGTTGGCCGCATCAAACAATTCGCTGGACATGTTGGCGCGCGACGCCACCGCCCCCATGAAAATGAACAAGGGCACCACGGTGAAGGAGTAAGCCACGCCCGGATTGGCCCCGGTGAGTTCATACGGCACCGATGCCAGCGTGCGCAAGGCCACGCCCCAGCCTTGTGAGGCGGCGTAACCCAAGGTCCCACTGATGAGCAAGGCCGCTGCAATGGGCACCCGCAAAAACATCAACACCAACAGGCCCGCCACAGCCAGCAGACCGATGATTTCAATGTCCATGTTCTTCCTGGGTTGACACTGGCCCTGGGCCCAACCACATCTGAAGGGTCACCACCCCAAAAGACAAAAGCATTCCGACCCAAGCCGGGGCCATGAACCAGATCTTGGGTATTTGCAAGTCGGCACTGGTGTCGCCAAAAGAAATCACATCCAGCATGGGCTGCCACATGTGCCAAACCAGGACGGCCAAAACCAAGGCATTGAACACCGTTGCCATTCGTTGCAAGCCTGCTCGCCATTGGGGCCAATGGTCGTCAATGATGTCCATGGTGATATGGGCAAAACGCCAAAAAACGCCAGGCAACGCAAAGAAAAAGGCCACCCCCAAAGCCAGTTCGACCATTTCGGTCACCCCTGTCATGGGCTTGTCGACGAATTTGCGCATGCTCACATCGGTGATGGTGAGGAAGATCATCGCCAACACCATGAGCACGGCCAGGCCGTCCAACACCCACAAGCATTTTTCGACCCAGTCACGCGCTTTCACAGGTGTCGCCAAGTGTGGGTTCGTGCTGTGGCGTCCTTCAAACCGCATCAGGCCCAAAAGTTTTTCGAGGTTTTGGCGTGCTTTTCAGCCAAACTCTTCATCAGGTTGTAAACCGAGCGGGCTGGCAATCCCTTGGCTTCCATGGCTTTCAAATTGGACTCGGTGATATCGGCGCCAATCTTGCGCAGTTTGTCATCCTCGGATTTGGCCAATCGAATGCCCTCGCCGCCGCCGTCCATCATGGCTTTTTTACCGGGGACGTCCAGCGCGTCCCATCCTTGGCCAACCTCGCGTTCGATGCCCGTGACCGATTCGGTGATCATGGCTTGCAAATCAGGAGGTAGTTTGGCAAACCAAGCCTCATTGGCCACCACAGCAAAGCTGGACACAAAACAGTACATCTCGGTGGTGAATTTGCAAATACCGCCCAGCTTCCATGCAATGCCGGCACCACCGTAGTCGGTGAATGCCCCGTCAAGCGTTCCTTTTTGCAATTGTTCGGCCACTTCCGTCGGTGGCACCCCCACGGGCGTCGCTCCCAAGGCGGCAATGAACTCGCGAATGGCCGGCGTGGAAAACCGCAGGCGCTGGCCTTTGAAATCGTCCAGGGTGCGGATGGCCTTTTTGGTGGTGTGAACACTGCCAGGTTGGTGGGTGAACAAAAACAAAACCTTGGTCCCACGGTGTTCTGCGTCCAGGTATTTGGCGCGCAGCTCTGGATCGTTGAGCACTTTGATGCCTATCTCTGCGCTGCCCGCCAAGTACGGCATGTTGACGATCTCGGTGAGCTGAAAGCGACCGGGTGTCGAGCCGTGCAGGAAAAATGACATCTCTGCGGTACCGTCACGGGCAAAGTCGAAATGCTTGGGCGTGGGCCCCATTTGCGCACCGGGGAAGTGTTTAAAGCCCAATCGACCATTGGACTTTTTCTCCAAAGCCTCACCCCATTTGACCAGCCACTGAGACTGAAAGTGCTGAGGGCCGACAAAATTGGCCACTTTCACTTCAAACTTTTGCTGCGGCAACACGAGCGATGGAAAGGCCACCATGCCGGTGGCCACAGCGCTGCGAGTCACCCATTGGCGTCGTGAGAGTGTCATTGAGTCTCCTTGTGGCGAATTGAAAATTCTGCTGAATGAATCCAGTTTATCGGGCCATCCTGCATTGAGAACCCGGGTAAACCAGAACGCACAGCCCCACTTGTTTGGCGTGCTTGTGGTTAATATGAAATGCCCGCTGCAGACCATTCGCAGCCCCCAACCGTTGCCTGTGTGGCCCACCTTCCGTGAACCTCCGACAAGGACCTTGCATGAAATTCGGCATCAATTTCTTCCCCTCATTTCGCCCCAGCGACAGCACCACCGCGGACTACTATCAGCAATGCATCGCATTGGCCGAATGCGCTGACCGCTTAGGTTTTCACAGCGTCAAAACGGTTGAACACTCGTTTTATGACTATGGCGGACATTCGCCCAATCCCAGTGTCTTTTTGTCTGCGTTGGCCGTGCGCACCCAGCGCGTTCGCCTGATGACGGGTGCGGTGATCCCAGCGTTTCACCACCCAGCGCATTTGGCCGGTGACTTGAGCATGCTCGACAACATGAGTCGCGGTCGCCTTGACGCCGGTTTTGGGCGCGCTTTCTTGCCCAAAGAGTTCGAAGTATTTGGCGTCCCCATGGCAGAAAGCCGCGCCCGTTTTGAAGAAGCCATTGGCATGATCAAGCAACTATGGACCGAAGATCGGGTTCAGACCCGTGGTCAGTTTTGGCATCTCGACGACGTGCACCTGATGCCCCGCCCGTTTCAACGCCCTCACCCCCCCATCTGGATTGCAGCGATCTCATCTGAAGAATCGTTCACTTACGCGGCCCGCAATGGCTTTAACGTCATGATCGTGCCCTACGCCGGCAAGCCCGGCACCTTGGAGCAATACGTCAAGATGTACCGAAAAATGTGGGCTGATTCAGGCCATGCCCCGGGCGCTGAGCAAGTGCAGATGTCACAGTTTTGCTGCATTTCACGCTCTCGGGATCAGGCCCACGAAGGATTTGAGCGGATCATGAAGCGCTACCTCGAGACCTTTGCCGAGGCGGTGCAATCTTGGGAGGGAAAGACCTCTGACCAATACCCTGGCTACGACAAAATGGTGGCCAACATATTGGCCATGACACCCCAAAAGATCATTGAAAACAAAGCCGCTTATGTGGGCACACCCCAAGACATGATCGAACAAGTGCAAGCCAACTTGGATCAGTTTGGCGTGGTTGAACCATCGATGCAAATCAACTTTGGCGGCAATCGCACCGAAGATGCGCTGCAAACTTTGGCGTTGATCGCCAATGAAGTCATGCCGCACTTTGCGCACATTGATCCCCACATGCCGTCGCCCATCAGCCAAGCGGCCTGAAACCCTGTTCCCCCCGCGGCGGCAGACGCGCTGCGGTGAGAACCTAAATGGTTTTCAAACCGGGCATGATGCGCAAGGCATTGCCGCGGTCAATCGCTGCGCGCTCGGCCGCGGTGAAAGAACGCTCGCCCAGCCCCAAGCGCACCTCCTCGGCCGATCGGTAGGGATAGTCGCTGCCAAACATGATTTGCGAGCTCGGCACCAGCACCCGCAAAGCAGACATGGCCCCTTCATGGTGTCCTTGCGCGGTGTCGTAGTAAAAGCGTTTGATTTCATGCAAAACGCCTTGTGGCAGAACCTCTTTGGCCTTGGCACCCATATCAAACTCTTGGCGGGTAAAACGGCTCCATAAAAACGGCATCGTGCCGCCGCTGTGCGACCAAATCCAACGGATATCAGGAAACCGATGGGCTGCCCCACTGAACAACAAGCTGGCAATGGTGCGGGTGGTGTCGGTGGCGAACTCGATGGAGGAAGGCGGTAAGCCCTCCACCGGATTGCGGCAACAAGCGGCCGTCAGCGGGTGCGTGTAGATGACCGCCTTGCGCCGATTCAGCTCCTCCCAAATGGGCCAAAAGCGTTTGTCGCCCATGTAATGGGTGGCGTAACTGGTCATCAAACCAATGCCATCGGCCTTGAGGGTGTCCATGGCATATTCGATCTCGCGCAAGCTGCCCTCGGTGTCCATCAGGGGCAAGGTGGCAAACGAGCCAAACCGACCGGGGTGGTCGCGGCCCATTTGGGCCGCAAACTCGTTGGATTCGCGGGCCAAGCGCCGATCGGTTTCGGCCTGGCTGAAAAAAGCCCCTGGCTGCATCAGCGCCACCACCGAGGTGGCGATACCGTTTTGGTCCATGTTGTCCAGTGACATTTGCGTGGACCATTTGGGCGCGCCTCCCCCACCCAATCGCGCCAAATCAGCGGCATAGTTGGGTGGGACGATGTGATGATGGATATCGATGCGATGGGGCTTGCTGCCCTGGGCAGACGTCGGGCTTTGGCAGGCACTGAGCGCAGCGCTCAGTCCCACGGCGGTCAAGCCAGATAAAAAACCACGCCGGGAAGCACTTGGGTGATCTGGGCACGCGCAATTGGCAAACAGTCGGGTCATGGATGAGACTCCTGGGTTGTGACCGCAGGCTAACAGCAACACCGCCTTGGCGACTCAGGGATAACCCAAGGGTTGAAGACCCCATGGTCCTGCACGCGGGCGACAGCATGGCCCTTTGCTCGGGCATAAGATGTTCGTCCAACAAGCTCAGGAAACACCATGATTCATCGCCGCACCGTTTTGCAAAAAGCCGCCGCTTTAACAGTGGCAAACACCATCACACCCCTTTGGGCCCAAGCCACGGCCAAGGCTTTGCGCGTGGTGGTCCCCTTCCCTGCGGGAGGCGGCACGGACGTGCTGGCGCGTTTGATTGCCGACAAAATGCGAGGCGTTTATGCCTCAACGGTGCTTGTCGACAACCGCCCTGGCGCGGCTGGGCGCATTGCGGTGGAATATGTCAAAACTGGTGATGCAGACGGAAGCTTGCTGCTGTTCACCCCCGATTTTTTGATGACCGTTTACCCGCACAGTTATAAAAAGTTGTCTTATGACCCCATGCGCGACTTTGTGCCGGTGGCCACCATCGCCAAGTCGCAACTGGCCTTGTGCGCAGGGCCTGGTTTGCCAGAAAACGTCAAAACAGTGGCTGATTTTGTGCGCTGGTGCAAAGCCAACCCTGGCAAGGCGAGTTACGGCACCACATCGGCCGGTGCCACGCCGCACTTTGTGGGTGTGATGTTTGCCCGCGCGGCGCAATTGGAAATGCTGGCCGTCCATTACAAAGGGGGGGCACCCGCATTGCAAGATCTGCTGGGCGGACAAATTCCCGTCAGCATCAATCCCATCGGTGAAATTTTGCCTTTCTTGCAAAGCGGCAAGATCCGGGTACTGGCCACCTCGGGCGCGGTGCGCTCGCGCTTTGTGCCCGATGCACCCACCTTTGTAGAGTCAGGCTTGAAAGATGTGGTGGCCGATTTATGGTTGGGCTACCTGGCACCGGTCAAAACACCTGCTGACACGGTGCAAAGGTTGAGCATGGCTTTGGGCGAAGCGCTCAAAACCGACGATGTCGTTCAAAGCTTTGCCAAGTTCGGCAGTGAGGTGTCTTTTGTACCGGCCACGCCATTTGCCCAATTGGTGCGGGCTGACACGGAACGCTGGGGTCCCATTGTCAAAGCATCCGGCTTCACCGCTGAAGATTGAACTTCACGGGATGACTGCGGCATGGGTGGCCATCGGGTGATGCACATTGCCGCCACTGAACGGGGGAAATCGGTGAAAGTCTGCCCGCATGTCCTGGATCACCGGTGAGAGCAAAGCAGCGCTCAAAGCCTTTGCATCTGCAAAGACGACTTTGTTGCGCTGCATGAAGTCCACCCTGGGTCCTGGCAAACCACCCACCCAATCCAAGCGGGTGTAGATCTCAATGCCCTGAATACCCGGAAAGGTTTGCATGATGTCCGGGTGGTGGTCCAGGTAATGCGTGTTCCAGGCATTCAGGTCTTGGGCTTGCCCGGGGTAATGGACCAAGTAGGTGGCCGAGTTGACCCCAGCTTTTTGGCGTGTCGGGAAACGGCGGTTGAGCATGATCTGCTGCTGCACCACCCGCCCCCCTGTGCCCATCTGGGCCAATAACTCCGGCAGCGCATGGTTCAAGGCGCCATCTCGGGCCAACCAGGCTTCCATGTCTTCGGGTTGATCGGCATACAACTGCCAGGCCAAATCGGGCCGATTTTGATCGTCCGGAAAGGCATGGGGCGTATTCGCCGGCAAAGGCGTGTGGACCAAGGCCTGGGTCAAACCCTTCAAACGGACCAAGGCTTGGCCCAGGGCCACAGGCACCTGGGCAGGGACATCTGGATTGACCCGATCAAACTCAAAATACACAAAGTAACAATATCGCATGGTGGGGATGGCTTGTGTTTTAAAGCCTTGGCGCAATGAATGTGGGTCATTGTGCTGCATCCGCTACAGCCCACCTCAAGCCCCCCAAATCATCCAATGCACCCATGTGGTGCACGCCAGGGTTGTCTCAACCACGCCCCCAAACGGCGTGGACCAACTTTCCGCGTGCCTTGGCTCTCAAAATCAGGGCCTACTTATAAACATAAAGAGTTCATATGGGAGGCTTCATACCGCCCACCACAAAACTTGAGCGATGGCATGTGTAAAAAGTGTAAAAGTGGGTAAAAAAAGTAAAACGGGCTAAAGTTTTCCAAACCCGTGTTTT
>Ga0114968_10000636_pt1 | contig 26022 bp, 25 predicted proteins | sample M_130807_EF_Meta_FD_87020 | JGI IMG/M metagenome (GOLD analysis project Ga0114968, IMG submission 87020) | Freshwater microbial communities from Lake Montjoie, Canada to study carbon cycling - M_130807_EF_MetaG | ecosystem: Environmental > Aquatic > Freshwater > Lake | place: Lake Montjoie... | reverse complement strand
AGAGTATGTTTCTGTATATGAATTTTGGGAGTCTTTAGCGGTTTAGGAGCAAGATTGAGTACTGGAGTCGGTGTAAACAGATTTGTGATAGGATGAGCCTCTTCTGCTACCACAGGAGCTGGCGCCAAAGGAGTATCGGCAAGAATCGGAAAGTGATCTACGCCTTTTTGCCCAGGCACTAGTAATTCCAAAGTCTTAACATTGTATGTTTGAAACGGATTAGACTTTAGAAAGTCGGATAATTCATTCCAATGAACCATTTATATTTATAAAGCGGCGAATCATTTAGACCGGTGCTGTGATGCTACGCTTAGACCGGTGCATCACTAACTAGTCCCGTACTCCGGGTTAAAGAGCTTAGATACATTTCGCGGTCGGCAAGATTCTTACGATTCGTCTGGGTGAACTTGATGAAAAGCTCAAGATCGTCAAACACGGGCTGTGCCAGATTACAGCAATTGAAAAAGACTCCGTTTAGATTCTCGGAAAACTCAGCCGTATGTTTTTGTAAAATTCGGATAATCTCAATATGCTCTGTCTTTGTTAGACCCTTCAAACTCTCTAGAAATACCTTACGCCGCTCGTATTCTTCAGGAGATAGAGTACCGGGTGCTGACATAGTTAATAAGAGACAAGTGTTTCATCAAATTCATTTTACGCAGGGGGAGCCTCTTCTGTCTCCTCTACCAACTTACCAACCGCCATAATGAAAGGAGCGTTTGTCTTGATTTCACTGCGCTCAAGACGAACCTTAATCATATCGCCCTCTTTGATGCTATCAAAAGCAGTATTACCAATATGAATATCACGAGGCACCAGGATACGAATCGCCTCTTCAAAGACGGCGTAGACACCCATCTTCGTGACCTTAATAACAAGTACTGGCATTACCATACCACCCTTAGGATAGAGTACATCGCACTTCATCTTACAATCGTAGACGAAGTTGCCGGTGTAGCGACCGTTTTCAGCAGCACCGGCGGAGCGGGCGACGAGTTCAATAGAATCAGGCTTCACATAGCCGTTCGCGTTACACTTGGACTCGTGGCGCTCCTTGAGTTTCATTACGAGCATATCCTTCACGTCGTCGGACTTATGTATGTTATTTGTCTCCGTAGGCGTCAATGCTACACGCTCATCTAAGTAAATGGTGTGATACATCCTTTACTTATCTCCTAATGGTTTGAGAGGTTTCAAATTTTAAGCCCCCGCTAAGCTTGCCCCCCTCAGGTCATCTTGACCCCCGCCCGCGCCGAGTCCACCACTGACAAGAACCAGCGTGTTCCGCCTATGGCGCGGCGGTCGGCATATCGCAACAAAAACTCCATATATGGGCATATTTGTTTGAGAGTCAGGTCCGTTGTATGCTTTATGGGTTCACCGGTAAAGGCTACATCAGATTTTTCAAATTGGTTAGCAAGTTCCTTTCCACGATCCTTGCGCACTTTATCGGTCGCCTTGTCTGCCGGCTTATCGGCAAGAAGTAGCCCCGCAATAGGATCGCCCGCCGCGCGGAAAATATCGTGAATAGCACGAATACGTTTCTCGTGGTTGCCGAGATTGCTCGTATTTGCACATTCGGCGCCCTTAATATCACCCTTATCCTTATCCACAGTCTTGAACACAATCGTCTTTTGTTTGGAGACCAGGAAACCAAAGTAGGGACCAGTATTTGTCAGGCGGTCAATTGCCGGTCCTAGAATGGAATTAACGTCCTCTTTGAATACCGCCGTACACTGTGATATAGAACCGCCATACTGGCAATAGGTTTGTATTGCGCCCGCCTCGCCGACCGACATATTATAAATGACACATCCGCTAATACGATTCACCTTATCTTTCTGGAACAGTTCAATACGGTGATTCTCCTTTGTAAAGACTTTTGCACATTCTCGCTCATAGCCGACAAGTTTATCAAGACCACGCGTGAGCCACGTACGGAATACAGCGAGTTGTTGTTTGTAGGTCCAGAAATTCTCCATAAACCAATGGTACGCAATAGGGCGGACATCGGGCAAAGTACGGAAATAGCGGAAAACCCACCGCCAACCGGCGAGTGTATCCAGTTTAGGAATATCAACTGTGGCAATAGGACCGCAGAGCTTTGTCTCTAGAATCTTTGTTAGAACGCTATCCCATTCACGGAGTTTTTTAAGGGCATCGGCGGCAAGACGCTCATCGCTCTCCTCCCCTACAACAGCCGCTACAGGCGCCACCGGTACAGGAGCCGCAGGACGCGGCGGCTCTAGTGTAAGTCCATCTATAGATAGAAGGGTGCCGCGGGGCGGTTCAAACTCACGGGGCATACGACCGTATGCACGACCGTAACGGAGCGCCATCGGTATCATAGTATCCGTTACGCCTTCGGGCTGGAATACAATATAATCATTCACGAGTTTCAAGGTGCCGTAAATTCCATCATTGCGATGAATGCGCACTTTATCCAGTACATCGCGTAGACCAATTTTCGCAAACGATTCTGGAATATCGTGGTAAAATAAGGATAGTAATTCGTCCACTTGTATGACGGTTTCCGTCTTAAAATAATCAATGAGCGATTGTTGCCGTTGTAAAAATACACGGCGGAAATCGTACTCCTTTTGGGTACTTTCATTGGAGCCAGGTTCGCCTTCCGTATCCGCCGCGCATTTATACGGCTTACATTCATAATCAACAACATCGCCATCCATGTTGTAAATAGGATCTCCTAAGAAATCGCATAGACTTGTAAACGGTTCATCGCGAAGGGGAACGGTCTCTGTACGACCGAGGGCATCAACAATTGCGCGGTCTTTCATATCCTTGAGTAGCACAGAGTTGAGATTAAGAACACAATCCCATGCATTGATTTTCATTAGACGGCTAACACGACCGATAGGTTGCGCCTTGCGAACGGCGAGGCGGTAGGCGTATAAGTCGGCGGTTTCGTATTTGCCGACATCCACGGCGTGTAAATAGATGAGACAATTACGCTTTTCTAAAGGTAATTCAACGTGCGAGCAAAAACGAACACCGCGACCCTCAATCTGTTCAATACGGTTCAAATGGTACCATCCGTCTAGTAAATGGATTTGGCGTATACATTTCAAATCCAGACCCTCGGATGCGACTTGAGAGCCGATAATCGCTTTCACTTTGGAACCACCCACTTCCTCCATATTTTTGAACGTTGTAGCGTAGCGTAGAAGCCCAGGAAAATTGGGGGAAAGACCGTCGTCGGATGTCAAGAGAATATAGTATTTGGTAGCCCTTGCTGCTCCCTCCTGAATTAATAGAGGCGCAGGCGTTCCGTCAGATAATACGCGTACCCAGCCACGAAGTTCAAGTGCGATTGCGATAGGCAACGCTCCTGCTTTGACGTAGCGAGAATAGACGAAGGAGATACCTTCGCCACGGTCAATACAATCTACAATAGCAGCAATCTTAGGGGCATACTGTTTGAGAGCCTCCGTGCCGAATATGTCTTGCGCAGTTACTGCAGCGCCTTCCGCATCGGGCTCCGCAGACCAGCGGTACTGTTTGACCTTGGTTGTACGAAATGTAGATATGTTTTCTTTAAAATAATTATTCCATCCATCGCGTCCGTATGTACCATTTTTATAATAGATATTTCCCATTTGCATAGTGCGGTCAAGGATAAAATCGCTAATTTCGGCACCGCGGTTCGCCTCGTCTACTTCTTGTGTATGGTACTTTTTCAAATATCCACGTAGATTATTGCCTACCCACGTGCTACGTATATCGTGAATCCATAGAGGGAGACTCTTCATAATGTTCTTATCGTTGCCGCCCCACGTGACTCGCCCTACACGGTCTTCTCGCCCCTTTTTCATTTCCTTACGAGCAATGCTGCGGGTAGGATAATTTGTATTTATAAACTCTAGACTATTGCTTTCTGCGGGCGTAAGCCGAAGCGGGAATGTGTTGGGGTTTTCGCCGCGCATATAACTGACGTAGCGTTTGATGAGCCGGCTGAGCGCCGCTGCACCGCCTTCTTTAAATTGCCCGTCCGCCTGGAATACTTGGGATACCTCTAGGCGCATTGAGTCATCTTTCACGTCGTTTAGACTTAGTAGATTGAGCAGGAAGACGATTTCAGGTGCGGTATTGTACATAGGAGTGGCGGTCATTAGCATTAGACGGAGTCCATCGGCAACACGTAGAATATCTTGTAGGATGGGGGTAAGGCGTTTTCCTTCGGCGCGCTCGGTAAGACGGACGCGATCCGGTTCGTCGGCGGCGGCACCCTCTGCTGCTGCCTCGTCGCCAGGGTCGGCATCGCGGAGATTATGCGCCTCGTCAATAATGAGCAGATGGTCAGCGAAGAGTTGGCGCATAATGGCGATTTTACGGTCATCGCGCGCAACACCGGTAATAGCATCTGGTATCTCCTTGAAATGTTTGAGAACCCAGTTGGCGAAGGCGAGATAACCCATAATTTTATAGCGCGACTTAATGAGTTTATCTACCTCTTTCTTGATTTCGTCACGATTGCGATTATTTGCCATATCGGCGAGGCGGACATACGTCATACTTGTACATTGTGGGGACTTCCAGAACTCCTTGGTGAGTGCGTACTCTTCAGGTGTCGTAGGAACGAGGCGATTTACGTCAAAAATAGTTCGGTAGAATCCCTCGGCGATCGCCTGGGGTGCGATAATATAGACTTTATTGTACGGCATCGTTTCTAGGAACGTTTCGGCGACCGTTACGGCGGAGCAGGTCTTGCCGACGCCTACACCATGATACAGTAATACTCCATTGTAAGGAGTATCAGGATGTAAGAAACGGGCAACAAGGCGCTGGATAGATGTGGTACTGAACTCACCGATGGCTCGTTGGCAACTATCTTCTGGAACGGGGTCTGAACGGAGTTCGTAGAACTCGGTTTTTTTAGCAAGGCGTGCGGCAAAATTAGGATCCGATACATCGGGATATAAACCGTACTCTTGATCGCGTCGTTCAATCCACTCTTGTGGTCTAGGGATGGCGAGTTTACGAGATGTAAGTTCATTTAGGATCGCATCACGAATACGGTCATCAAGGGGTCCGGCAAGTATTTTGCCATAATCGGCGTCAATAACGTTCTGAGTATTTTTTTCGTCTTTGCGCCAATACTTTTGAGCATAGGTTTGGAGTTTTTCAGGGTCCCATGATTTCACATCTTGGGCAACAAGTGTAGCCATAGGTTCCGCATTTTGCATAACCTGTGGTTGTATAGTCGGCGCCTCCGCCATTCTCTCTGTTTGTAGGGCGAATTTAAATCGTTTACCACCACGAACGCTTTCTGGCAGCGGGTGCACTCGCCCTTACAAATGTATTTACACGCTTGACATAATTCTTGCTAGAATTCGTATTTGCATGCTTTTCAATAATAGGGCAGTGCTCTTCTAGGAAGTTAAGAGACGCTTTCCAGTAGTTGGCATCCGGGTCATTATTACCTAAGTTCTTCGCTTTCTCCCTAATGAATGGTAATGAATGCTGGCAATGCTGGACCGCCTCGTTTACGCTAGCATTGTTTACAATGGCGTTACTGGCAGCCGCGTTTGCTCTCGCTTCATTGACCTTCTCTTGAATACGCTCCTTGGCATTCTTGTTATTCGCCGTATTGTTATTTGCTGTGGGCTTGTTATTCGCCGTATTGTTCTTCTTATTGTTTGCGGGCTTGTTATTTGCGGGCTTGTTGTTTGCGGGCTTGTTGTTTGCGGGCTTGTTATTTGCGGGCTTGTTGTTTGCGGGCTTGTTATTCGCAGGCTTATTATTGACCGTATTTTTCTTGTTATTATTTGTCGGCTTATTCTTTTTGGTATTATTATTGGGCATCTTAATAATAACGCAGAAAATTACTTTGTCTCCCATTCCAGCGCTGTCACAATTTTTGCCCGTAGACCCCCCTCCATAATCCGCCGATGAAGTTCCGTCATTACCGCGCGCTTTTGTATATTGGATTCACGAATATGAGACATTGCTGCATCATATGTAAACCAACCAATATCTCCGATCTCCCGTTTCATAATATGATTGTTTGGCTGAATAGTTGCAATAACATTGGGTTTACAGCAGCCTACAAAATAGGTCTGTTTGTAGGGAATGTTATTGGTGCCGGTATACTCTTCTACAAGGGGAGATTCATCAAGAATGTAAATAAATTTTGGAAGAACACCGGTTTCTTCCTTGAATTCACGTAACGCACACTGTTGTTCTTTTTCACCAACAGCACGTCGTCCCTTAGGAAATCCCCATTCGGCTTCGGTAAATTTACCGGTGGCGGTTTCAATATATTGTGCCATAGTCTTTCCATTACGGTCGCCGGTAGATTTGAGATTTTCAAAGTTACGACGGGCGTTCTCAAATTCGGTTCGGAATTGTCGGGTGTTTTGCCCGTTCCAAAGATCGGACCATAGTTTTTCAAACGGTTTTACGAGTAGTCGTCCCCGCTCTTCTATCGTCATTCCGTTTATCAATAAACTGATATAGTCAATCTTATCCATTTTATACTTTCCTCGCAAGAATTCCACATAACATAATGAATCACGGCGACGAACTAGAAGATAGTGAGGCACTCCCTCTAAAAACTTAATAGCGCATATACCAAACGACATTACCGGCGCAGTACAATCCCGGAATGTATGACCATATTGCCCACAATTTACGCACTCCATTAGATAGGTGCTCCAACTTTTTTTTAGGATTTAACCCCATTGATAAGTTTACTACGGTAAGTGAAACCTCAGAAAATAGTAGAACAGAAGAGAATGTCTGACGCAAAGCTTGAACTTCCTGAGAATTTGAAAGGCACGCCTCCGCCGAAAACGGATAATTTTCCGCCGATTGGAATGGGACCAGCGGTATGGGGTCCTATTTTTTGGAAGACAATGCATATTGTAACGATCGGCTATCCGTCTTTTCCGACGGAGGATGAACAAAAAGCCGCTATTGACTTCTTTGAATCGTTACAGTTTATGATACCGTGCCCGATATGCAAGGAGCATTATAAAATGAATTTACAGAAATTTCCAATTAAGGACGCGGTTACGGATAAGCAGCGGCTCATCCGATGGCTATTCAATATGCATAATACAATTAATGCTCAACTTGGCAAGTCCGAGATTACTTGGCGCGAGTTCGTGTTTTCTATAGTAGAATTGTCTGTAATACCGAAGTTTTCGTTTCAGGAGGCGGCGGAAGCCCAGCGCGGACGTTCATTTCTTGATACACAATCGTTGCTATTTTTGATAGCAGGGATTGGTATTGGTGTCGGCGGATATATGATGTATAAACACTACAGTAAGTGATTACCGGCATCCATCTAACATAGCCATTTCGTCATCCGGTTCAAATGTGAACCAGCTGAGGAGAGTAGCGGCAATAGGATTTTCAAACGGTGTTCCAAAAATGGGAATTAGGGCATAGAATCGTGGGCGCTTATGTTGGTATGCCCAGCGCCACAGTAGGACATACGGTATGACGACAAAGAAGAATATGGCGCCGTAAATTGCATACAGCAATCTATAAGGTAAGGCGCGATATACGTTGAGATTTGTTGCTAAAGAAGCGCCGAATATACAAAGAGCAAGAATTAAAAAGACGCCGACAACTTTGCCGGTGATGCTAAATGCGCGCTTAAACAATCGTTTTACACTGAACGTTTTACGCTCTTCGGCGTCCGCCATAGCCTCGCACGTCATTGCGGGAACGAATGTTAATGTAGGATTCTGAGATACAATTCGTTCACTAAATGGAGAATCTGGTTCAATCTTATCAACCAATGTAGTATCGCCTGTATAAATATAAAAAAGACTATTTGCTGCTAATATTCCTGTAGTATCTGTCATTGTCTGACACGCTACCTTTGCCTCATCCAGGGTTCTAAACGTATATTTTTTTTTAGGATTTTTTGTAAGATTTTGAATGTAATTCTCAAAGGCATCGCCTTTGAAAAACTTAGTTGGACCAAGTTGTATTGTTGCTCCAAAACACATGACTCCACTGACATCGGCGGGGCTGAGATCGGCACCGCTAATGTCGGCACCGCTGATATCAGATTTAGTGCTACCGCTAATATCGGAGTCGCTAATCTCGGCAGCCGCCGCCGCCTTTTGTGCAGCAAACTCTTGAGCATCGGGATTATAGGTTGCCTTATGAAGTTGATACATAACATTATTTGATAACTGACTGAACAGTTCGCTCATTCCCTATTGAATATGAGCAATGTTATTTATAAGAACCGACGCGCCCTCTCTCACGGTGTAAGAAGCCCAGAACTTAGAGGTATTTTCTTATGTCCATCATGTGCTGATACAACACCGGCAGGCATCGCATTGCCGGCTTGTAATTCGCAGTCTTGCTGGGAGTTAAAAACACGGGTGCGATCACACGACTCCGCGGAAGGGACTTTCACACAATAGCGACCGGTGAGGTCTTCGCCGACAAAACACCAGGCGACCGGTGGCGGCGAAGGCGATAATATCTGTTCTACAGGCGGAGGCATTACAGGTAAGGGCGCCGAGAGTTGAAGTCCACTGGGAACTTCTTTCAAACTTCCATATTGTCCGAAGGACGGTGCGCTTCTAAAAGCGTCCAACCAGTCCCATAGAGCACCGCTCGCTTTAGCCCGTTCGGACCACCAAGGGCTTTCATGTAATTGATAATAATGGAAAGCCACGGCTGCCCCGACGCAAACCAACGCCACAACAACAATCCCCACTAGTATGCTCACAGATGAGAATGTAGGAGTGTATCCTACATTATTACTAACAAGGAGATTCGCAGACGCATTCACCGACATAATCCTCTAAGTAAGTGTGCGTCTTTTCGTGCTTACGAATTATCCTTACCCGATTAGATATGCCGGGCGGCTTACTGTCATTAGTTTGCTACGGAAACGAGAATATTATTCTCAATGGAAATCCGCAGACAACATACTTTTATAAGTCGTTTGAACGCTATACGCACTTTTCTCAAGAGCCGATTCAGATTACGCTAGATGGTCCGAACCTCCTATTACCTGATGCGCCGATTCTACTCAAAGCGAAAATCCCCCGTCAAGGCGATCTTCTAAGTGATTTAGTACTAAGACTGAATCTGCCTGATATTTTCAGCAAGGCGTACTTAAGACCGGCAGTAGATCAATATGGAAATCCTATTCTAGATGCGAATGGAAACCAGGAAGTCACCGTGGACCGTGCCTACGAGTTTGCGTGGGTTCGTCAAATCGGTGTTCGTATGATTGAAACAATTACATTTACGATCGGCGGTCAGACAATACAGCAGTTTAATAGTGATTGGATTTCCGCCCGCGCAATGCTAGACTATGATAGTGATACCTACAGCAAATGGCGTGTGATGGTAGGCGATGTGCCCGAGTGCTTTGATCCTGCAAATGGTACTTACGCCGATCCGACCGTTCCATCAGGACAGGGATATCCAAATGTTATCAGTTGGCGTGGCACGGAGACGAATCCGTTTCCGACCCAAAATAACTCGGCGTCTATTCCTGGTCGTATTCTACGTATTCCGCTGGGTCTGTGGTTTAGCGATTTCCCAGAGAACGCCCTGCCTCTGGTAGGTCTCCAGTACCACGATTCGGAGGTGACGATTCAGTTACGCCCTATCCGCGACTTATATACTATTCTTGATTTGTCAGGAGCAAGGGTGCGTCCTGGAGTTCAGACGCTTGCCCCGTCATATCTTCCTAACGGAACATGTATTGATAGGTACACCCAGATTTGGAATCAGCAATTCTACGGAAATCTTCCCCTCTCACTGACCGATTTATACGGCGGAAACACCGATTTGAGTGGTTCTATGAAGTTTTTCCTGACAGATATTTCTGGATCTGTGCCGCTTCTAGATGGTTGGCCGTTGGAAGCAACTCTAGAAGGAACGTATACGTTCCTACAAGACGATGTCCGTCTGATGTTTACAAGCAAAACACTACGTTATAATGTCCGACAAGTCCAGTGGTTTACATTCTACGGTATAAGTACCCGAAATACGTATAGATTGGATGTACATAATGTAGCAACCAGACTTGTATATTTTGCGAGACGTAGTGACGCCCTCACATATCGTAATCAAAATATCAATCTAACCAACTGGATGTATACGTTAGGATCGCAGCGTCCATTTGTAACACCAACGCCTTATTGGACGTATCCCAATTCGGTCTGTACAAACGCTGCGTCATTGGGTATTATACCATACTTTTCACCGACACCGTATCCAGGAGCACTCAACGCGCCAATTGGTCGTTCAGGCATTAATCTTGCGGGAATTCAGCGGGATATTTTGCTCAACGTATTTATTACTGCCAACGGTAATGCTTTGTTTGATAGCCAGGACAACGATTACTTCAAGAAGTATGTGCCGTTCCGTTATATGGAGGGTAATTCTGCAACAACCGCGAGTTTAGGTGAAGCAACTCAATATGAGATGTGGCCGATCAATGCATACAGTTTCTCTTTGAACGGTTCGTCGGTTCAGCAGCCGAGCGGTACACTAAATACTAGTCGTATTGACCGGTTAGAGCTGGATGTGGATGTTGCGCCTATTCCTTACCTTGCGGGATATACGTACAATCTTTATACGTTTGTAGAAACGTTGAATTTCTTGGAGATTAGCAGCGGCTTGGGTGGTCTCAAATTCGCTCGCTAAAGCCCCAACCTTCCCAATTTTTATACGAGTTCGTAATACGAATTCATATGAAAAAATCCGAGAATCGGCGTTTAGTACTTGTTGATCCACCAGTCGTCCCAGAAGTAGGGAGGGTTCGCACCAGCCTCGTCAATAGACTGTCTGACAATGCTCTGGGTGTTGGCGCGCTCGCGGTAGAGAGAGTCAATGTGCGCATAGTTGAGTGCATACGAGAAGTACTTGAGGCGGCTTACCATTCCCTTCATTGGTCCTACAACGGAGTAGTCCGCAAAGAGATTCTTATCGTAGCCGGTCTTATCGGGGAAGTACATGTTCTTCATTACGTACAGGGGTCCCGTATTGAGCTTCGGTACCGTAGGGAGCTTCATACGGACAGCGATATTACCGTTAACGTAGACGTCTAGGTTGACGCCCTTGAGTAGGATAACAAGGTGGAACCACTTGCCGACTGGTATATTCGGCACGTTTACGTGATTATCCCACGCATTTACAGTATTCATATAGATACGGAGTGTATTGGAGTTGCTCTCTACGAAGACGGCAGGAGCCAAATTCGGGAAACCGCTGTCGCTACCCTTGTGGAAGATATGTTTGAGTTTCACCTGTGAGCCACTGCTCGGCGCCGGGTCGTTCGCTGATGAGGCATTAGGGGTTAGTTCAAATGTGTCGGGGTGGATGAATATGAACATAGAATACGAGAAGGCTGATCCCTGTTGCTCATCGCGACTGTTATATAAGATAGGATAACCTGTATTCGGTCCCTGGGGGATAGTTATAGATGTCGTTGTGCTATTATCAAAGAGTACAACCGCCTGACGGTCCAGCTTCTTAAAAAACTCGTTGATTTGTTCTATCATCCCCATTACAACATTCAAACCAATCATTGTAACAACCACAACAGCAAGCTGGGACACTAAGGTATCACCTAGTAAAAATCCGGTCACAGATTCCATTTCCTCTATTTATAATTGGTTTTATAAATGGAGAATCCAAAATTATAGAATTTACAGGTACGACGTCCACTGACCGACGCTGCCGTTGTAATTGAGTTGAATTCCAAGCTTGTTGAATAGAGCACGCACGATGCTCGTAGTTCCCTGGGGACCCGCCTGGTATAGAGCGTAGATGCGGTCCGGGGTAAGTGCGGCGCCAGCGAAGAATATACCATTGAGGAAACCATTGAATCCGCCGCCAACCGATGTATTGACCTCCTGTTTTGCACCAGCGGGAGAGCCAACAACGGTGCCCGGAAGAACGCAAGAGCGGTTGAGCTTACCATCGTAGTATACATCAAGGACGCGACCGCTGACCACGCAGGTGAAATTGATCCAGCGCTGCATATCAACGTCGTTAATATCGCACACAGGCGTGGCGCCTGAAGTAGCAAATGTCTGCTGTGCAGTTGCCGCGCTTGCCGCATTCGCAGCAAAGGTCGTCATCCAGGTGAGTTCATTCGCGCTGACGCCCACTGTGTGGACACGGACACCCATCATATTCGTATTAGGGTAGAGGAATGCTACTAGTATGTAAGCGGCGTTCTGTCCGAGAGTGGGGTTAGATACTGTAGCATCTGAAATGGTTACAATAGGCTTGATGACTCCCATACGCGTGTTATCCCACGTGCTGATGTACATCCACCAGCTGAAGGTGAAGTCAGCGCCGGCTTGAATACGCATACTCGGGTTTAACTCCGCATCAGGGTTGTTTAGATCGCTGGTAATAGGGAAAGGTCCTGACATAGTGTTTGAGTTTCTGGTTCCTGCTGGTACAAGGGAGTTGTTTGCGTTACCTGGTATTCCGTAGACTCCTCCTGTCATATTTATTTGGACCACATATCGCTCAACATCATTGCCAGCCGTTAAGTAGGTGTAGACCATGTAGCAAACGACGCCAAGTACTAGTAAGTAGACAGCATTCTGTACAAGTTGCGAATTCTGGGCATAGAACTGTCTAGCAGCGTTCATACTTCTTCTAAATTATAATGTTAAAAATCTTTAGGCGTATTCGTAATCTACATATTCAATCCCATCGGGTCGTTTGACCTTTTTCCCCTTGTTCGGGCAAAAGCCTGCGTGACACATCAGTTTATAGAGTTCGTGCCAAATACTCTTGAATGTGGGCTGTGCGTCCGGGATATTTGGCTTACCTCGTAGATCGGTAACGTGCTTGTAATTTTCCCATATCTCTCTCTCTGTGAGGCGGCGAGGCCAGGCTTGTATCATACCTGCCTGACCCCAAAAATCCGGAGACGTTTCAAGGAGTACGCCGGTAGGATTGGTCCAAGTGAGATTGTCAAGTATAAGTGATGTAATGTGGTGAGCATTCATGTATATATCAATAGAGCGTCCTTCAACCGCAATCATAATTTGGTTCCATTTGGCATTTAGCACATTATCTAACTCCGCGCTAGGTGGGGTTGAAACCTGTCCATTCATTACAGTTGGTACAAGTGGATTGAGTCGTAGTAGTGCACTTTGATGTACGGGATCAAGTACAAATTCACCGAAGCCTATGAGTTTCACAAGCGGTTTAAATCTATACTCTCCCTTAGGACCAGAGAATGGAATACGTTCTGTATTGATCTTATCCATATAAATAAAGAAACTCATCGTAAAATTGCTTTTCAATGATGTAGACAGTTGTGCCTTTGTTAGAACTGGCACAAGTGTAGAACCTATAATATCATGTTCGGACGGTCTACCGTGGAGAACATAAGGACCTAGTACGACTGTTTCGTCGGATTTTGGCATAAAATAGAGTACGTAGACAACGCCTATTACGATAACCACGAGAACTGTTATAAGAAATATAAATCGGGGATTCATTCCTCTTATACTGTAACTATGTTTTTAGAGTGTTATTCTTTATTCTGTAGCCAATCCGTCACAGAGTTTACAGCATTGCGTGCTGTAGCAGCCGACGACGTAAGTGCGGGGTCCATAGGAGAATTACACGATTTAGCAGGTGGCTGGAATGACGGGAATGGCATAGGGCAGAAGTTTACAAGTGTATCGTTACTTATTGCGTAAGGCCAGACAATCAGATTTTGGATGTTCGCCTCGGCATTAGCAGGTCCGCAGAGACCGTAGAGTACATTTTCAACCTGTCTAGGGTCGCCCGCAAGAACCTTTGTGAGTTCTAGTTTACAGTTGAGATCTACCTCCAGAACCTTATTGTGAACACTGACCGTAAGACGTAGAGGTTTATCTACGGGAATATCGGAAATACGACCCGATTCACGATAGACTTCACCCTTCGTTGACTTTGTATCAACAAAGATGATAATATCATTTGTATTTGGATCTAAAAATATACCGGGATTGAGGCGTCTTGGCAATCCGTAAGGCGGCAACTGCGTAGAATCCATACTAGTCACTCCGTTATCGCTTTGTTCGTTGAATAAATCAGAACTACCGCGATGGAAGATATGGCGATATGGTCCATCTATTCTTACTGTATTGCGCGTGTTAGTGAGTAACAAATCAAAATGGAACGTATATTTATTATCCATATCAATAGGCAATTGATCATCGGTGATACGAAGATTTTCACTTAGAACTGTACCGGTTTTCCAAAATACGTAGGCTTTATCAAGCGCTTTATATTTTTCTGGACGAATATCAATGGATTTTATAGAGAATTTGTAACCGGTGAGCAATAGATAAACAAGAACAAAGATGGCAATAAGTAATATATAAAGGATAATATTACTCATATTATTCCCGCTGCTGCCCATCGCATCACGCACAGTATTCATACCGGGCATGTTTTCAAAAAGAGAAGCCATTCCCTTAATTCCTACTTAGACACGAGACTAGAGTTTGAGCCCATTATAAAAATCGCGTATGGTTTTATTGCGAACAAAGGCATTCAGTTTTAATCCGGTGATTCTAATGAATTGGTTTCCAGGCGTACGTAGTTTTCCCTTATTAAATGTATTTCCGTCGTGCGCAATGACGAGCATTACCTTACGTGGCTCAAGTTGGACTAGAGGCACCGAATATTTGCGAGTAAACTCAATCTCTTCGGCAAAGGCGCGCGATTCGTCGCAATGATTCGCTAGCACATATGCCTTTGTAAACGCCATCGTACCAAAGGTGCCGTGTTGTGATCCATAGGGACCGGTTTCCCAAATGGTACCGTCGTCAGGGAAGAAGACGTGGTTGCGCGTTGAGCCGGCGAGGTCCGCCTTACGGGATACGAGGGTCATTACGGCGTGATTGACACGGTCAGGCGGATAGTAGTCATCGTCGTCCATACAGACCAGAATCTCGCCACGTGCTGCCTTGTGAAGCCGGTTACGCTTTGCACCGATACTCAACTTCGTCTCGGACTTAATATACTGAATATTCATTGTTCGAAATTCAGGCAAAAGCAAATCCTCAATCGGATCCGAGCCGTCGTCAAATACTACCCATTCCATACGTTCCTTGGGATAATTCTGGTCCTTGATACACGCAATCAGATACGGAATGAATTTGCGCCGATTGTACGTTGGCGTCAGGATGGAGACGAACGGCTTGGTTGCCGATTTAACAAGTTTACCAGGCCATTCTGGGACAGCAGTAGACATCTTATTTATATCTAAACGTACCAATATTTAGACCCCTCTTCAACATTTTGCCCTATAGGATTTAAACCCCGCTAGCAAAAAAGCGGTAGATAGCATGTCCATTATTTCGCGAAGAAAGCTATGGTCGTTTTTTGAAGCCCTCTATAGCCAGGAATTAAATGAGGACTCGGCAAAGTCGGTTACGCCGCAGTGGCTCAAAACTCCCCTGCTGCTACATCAGCAGTCGGCACTCGCTGCCGCTCTGCGCTTAGAAAGTGCCAAGACGAACGGTCTTGATGTAGATGCTATTGCCGGTGAATCGGTCGGTGGAAAACTCTATACATCGTACGGCATTCTAGGAGACCGCGTAGGATCTGGTAAGTCTCTGACCGCCCTTTCCTTGGTAAAGATGCCGCCGCCGCCGCCGCTCTACAACGAGTATATTGTACGCGGCAATACGATTCTAGGAGACGGGCGAGATGTAGGGCTCCTCCGTACCCGTACCCAGGTAATGAGTGGTACAGGAATGAAACTCAAAGAAGTAAGTACGTCTCTTTTTATTATCCCCCACGCCCTGATGGGGCAGTGGGAAGCGTATGTCGCCAACGATACGACGCTCAAGTGCTGTTTCGTCAAAAAGCGGAAAGAGGCTGAACTACCTAATTTGTTAGAAACCATAGAACAGTATGATGCACTCTTTGTATCTTCTACGATGTGGAACTCGTTCCGTGCGATTCACCATCCACGAAATATTCTTTGGAGGCGAGTGTTTATAGATGAGGCGGATAGTATTGCGATTACGACCGATTGGGACGATATCAATGGACTCTTTTATTGGTTTATTTCTGCAAGTTGGCTGAATCTGGTATTTGCGGGAGGAGCGTATTTCAATGTACTGAGTGCCTATACTCCGCTAGATGAGACTCCACCGTACGTGATTGATCGGGTAAAGAAGCTACAGAATAATCACTATTTACAAATCCCTGGTTGCCGTCACGTAAATATTGTGAGGCGTATGTGCGGCATTTCGGCAAATCATTCAACGGTGGCGATTAATGCAGCAGTCAGTCAGAGTGCACGACTCATCGTTCATTCGTCAGAGGAGTATATTAAGACAAGTTTCACGATGCCGACGATGACGACGCGAAAGATTATTTGCGCTACACCGACGAACATTCGTGTGTTAGACAGTTTCATTTCTAGGGAAATGATGGAGCGACTGAATGCGGGTGATGTAGCGGGTGCGTTGGAGAGTCTTGGAATGAACTCATATACGGAGACGGAGATTACAGATGCAGTGACGGCGGCTATTCAGAAGGAACTACATAATGCAAAGGTAACGTACGAATATAAGAAAACGCTTGAGTATTCTACAGAGTCGCTCAAGCAGAAGGCGATTGAGGCGCAGGAGCAGAAGATTGCGTCTATTGAGAGTCGTATTTCGGCGATTCAGGAGCGACTCAAACGGGCAAAGGAGCAGACGTGCCCGATTTGTTACTGCGATTTGACGAATCCGTCGGTAACGCCGTGCTGTCAACAACTCTTTTGTTTCGCGTGTTTGTGTGAGTCACTCAAGCGAGTAGCGAGTTGCCCGTTGTGCCGTGCACGTATTGAGAACATTAAAGATATTAAGGTATTGGGAGAATCAGCCGCCCAGCCTCAGGTGCAGGAGGCACCAAAGACAAATAGTCTCTTAAACAAAAACGATAGTTTTGTGAAGTTTATGAAGGAAAATCCGAACGCTCGTGTTTTGATGTTTAGTTCGTACGATGAGAGTTTTAGGAAGCTAGAGGATTCTTTGGACGCAGCGGATATCAAGTATTCTATGCTCAATGGATCGCAGCTTCGTATTGCGAAGCTCCTACGCGAGTTCAAGTCTGGTAAGTATAATGTGCTGTTCCTCAATGCACGCAATATGGGCGCGGGTCTCAATATTGAGTCTGCGACACACGTGATGCTGTTCCATCGTATGTCGGCGGAATTGGAGAGTCAGATCATTGGTCGCGCGAACCGTTTGGGTCGTACGACCCCGCTAGAGGTGGTGTACCTGATTCACGACAACGAATTATCTGCCCATTAAAGGAAGACCACCATGCCGAATCCAGTGGTATCTGTCGATAAATCGGGCAAAGTGCCAGTATATATCGTCAAGAAGATTTTGACCGATGAGGAAACAAAGGCGAAAACTCGTACATTTATAAAAGACGAGGACTATCCTGTAGTGCTCAAGGATGATGCAGATGTCTTTACAGAGGATGGGGAACTACTCCTTAGATTTCGTAAGAATGTCCTGAGTGAAAATGAGTCTACAAATATGTTTGAAGCACTCAAGGAGTTCGCAAAGCATTCGTCTACGGACCGTGGTATTGCGAGTGGATCCAATAAGGGAACAGCGACGGGTAAGAAGAAACCGGTGATGTCAAATATTATTGGGTACTTTGATAAGTGGTCGGTGAGTCAGAAGTCTACGTTTAAACATTCAGGGATTAAGCCACCGAGTCAATGCCGTCTTACCTCTTTTAATTTGAACCATCCCGACAAGTGGAATGCTTGCCTGCCGCTTATTAAAGAGATTGATGAACAATACAAGCGTCTATGCCCGAAGGAGCACGCTAATCAACTCCGAGCCGCTAAGTCAACGCCGTTTCATATTAAAGGTACTGCGTTCTCCACGATTACGACGAATCTGAATTTTCGTACGGCGGCACATACCGATTCGGGAGATTGGCCGGCGGGATTCGGCAATTTAGTTGTGTTAGAGAGCGGTGCACCGTATAAGGGGGCTCATACCGGGTTTCCGCAGTATGGATGTGCTGTGGACTGTCGCCAGGGCGATTTCTTAGCGATGGATGTCCATCAGCTACACGGTAATAGTCCTATGGTGCCGAAGGATGAGACGAGTATGCGACTGAGTTTGGTGTCATATTTGCGCGAGGGCATTGTTAAGAAATGCCGAGGAGCAACTATGTATAATGCTGAGCGGTTAGCAAAGCGATTGGATAATTGGCGGAAAACGCAGAAAAAGAAACGGCATTAATCTACTATCCACCTACCGGCAATAGTCGGTTAGAATCGCAATGCGAGGTCCTTACCGGGTCGTCGGACTACACTTCGTCAGACTCAGTGTGTCCTCCTTACCGGCGTCCAGCACGGCGGGTCTTGCGCGAAGAGCGGCGCGCCTTCTTCGTGAACTTGCCCTTGGCGTTGCGGGGCTGCTTGGAAACCAGCGAGCGGCGGTGCGCGCGGGTCTTGCGGTTGAACTTGCCGGAGCGGGGAGAGTGGTGAGGGTTTGCCATATTGCTTATAATTGAGCCGGCGATTTTATTTACCGCAGGCTCAAACCGGGAGGGGTATACACAGTAGAACTATAACGCGGTCCCGACGCCAATTTTAATTTAATCTATGTCAGTAGAAATGCCGATTCCGAAATTAATGCACTTTATATGGATCAATCGCCGGAATTTCGGGGAGGGTGAATATGTCAGTGTGATGTCAGCGATTCTAAATACATCTTACAAGGTTGTATTACATACGGATGTCAAGCCAAATCAGATTAAGGGCAAGTACGATCCGTATAAGATTGAGCAGAAGCACAGTAAGTTCCGCATTGAACATCAAACATTCCCTGAAGATAGTACCATACAAGGCGTCCTCTTGCCGGTTGCCCTCATTTCCGACGTATATCGTATTAACATTCTTCAAAAGTGGGGTGGAATGTATAGCGATTTAGATATTCTATGGCTAGAGGATCTACCGGTTGACTTGTCCAAAATAGATCTTATTGGTACCTACGATCTGGAGAGTTATAGACATTTGACGAATTCGTTTATGGGGTGCGCAAAAGGTTATAAGCCGTTCAAGGAACTTAATACTCTGACTATGGATTTGCTAAAGCACGAGTACGAACGTGGCAATCGTGATATGCGTGAGGGCAAGACCAACTATTTCCGCATTTATAAGTTACAGTGTGGATTTATTAAGGAGCGTGCGGATTTTATACTGCCCCAGCGTATTATTAATAAGAATACCCACGCGCGCATTGGACGTGTGATTAAGGGTGAGGATAAGCTACGATTGACCGATATTTATGCCTTCAATTGGTACAATAGTATGTATAAGTTTGAGGATGTGAAAAAGATGCCTGGATTCAAGGAACTCTTGGTTAATATCTTACCGGCTAAGTAAAATGACTATAATTCCTTTCGGACCCCTTCGTAAATGGACGCCAAGCAATGCCCCTGGTGCCAACGGTGGTGCTTGAAAGATTATACGTGTAATTACATTTTTGCGTGTGGGCTTCCCACTGGCACAAATAAGTTTTTTATCGGTGCCGGTTGCGGCAGATCTTGGTGCTGGGAGTGCGGGAAGAAGTTCTGTACGCAGTATATTAATCCTGAAACGGGTCATAAGGATCCTAAAGCCAAGGAATCACACAACACTGAGTGCTGTAAAAAGGAGACGGGTTTCAAGCAGGAAGACTATTGCCCAGGTGGACATAATAGCCATTGTGAGAAGCGGTGGTCCGTTGGGACTAAATAGGAAATGCAATTGGCTTCGGAATATCTAGCGCCTGAATGAGTCGCATAAATCGGTTGGCATCGCCGGTAGGAAACCACTTAGGTAATATACCACGCCAAAATTCGGTATTTTCCCATACAAATCCACCGATCTTCTTGCCGTAACCTGGACAATCCTTCTTTTCCAGTTCAACCTTTGCGGCTGTGATGAATAAATTCGCTTTCCAAAACGTTGAGTCAAATCCGCCGTCAAAGACGGGATTTGCTTCTACGAAGGCGTCGCGCATTTCGCACAAGTACCGAAACTGATTATATAACATAGACTGTTTGGACAACACCGCGGTGTATTCCATATCATCATCTTTCCATACCGATGCCGCTTCATCACTGACACAATAGTGTTCAAATAGTAGTTGATTGACTGCTTGGAGTTTTGCCTGGTACGTTAGCGGAAACAGTGTCCAGTGTTGGAAGAAAAAGGTATAATAATCTAGCCGATCAGATGATAGAATTGTTTGAAACACCGATTTATAGACTTCGTAGCCTTGTTCATTATTGCCAATAAATCGGCAAATCCACGTGGGCAACGATTCGTGCAAATGAAGTCCTGCCAAATTGAGGTCATTATTGTTGAGCGGTACTTCAGTGGTCATATCCAGGCTGCCCCGCAGTAGTTGACCGACCGCCGACTTAATTGTTTCACTTCGCCGAATACGATTAGAGCCGAGTGCCTTCGCATCAGCCAACCCGATTTCAATTGTATTTTTGACATCGGCAACCGAAATCGTACCGTTGACCATATCAGTTTTGATTTCACGCACCGATTGGAGAATCTTACGCAAGTCGCCGGAATGAACGGCAAGCAAATCGGATGCTAGTTTCATTAAATCGCAATTCTTTGGCACTTTATCAAATTGCGTCCTTATGAGAGAGTAAACATCGGCGGGCGATGGGGCAAAAATCTGAAATGTCTTACATAACTTCAAAAATGGCTGAAACTTCTTCTCCATCCATTCGTTGGAGATACAGACAATAGCATTGTGACCATTGTACTCTTTCAGGATCCGTACAAGTTCAGATAGACCGCCCTTATCACCGACGGACATTCCGTCAATCTCGTCAAGAATGATGCCGAGGTTGCGCGGACCTTCGGGTCTAAAGAAATCGGCGACGTTACAACTACGCAGTAGAGGTACAAGCGACTCTTCTACGGCGGCTTTATGGCGATGCTGACTGGCGTTCCATTCTACGACTCGGTATCCGGCTTGTTCCAAAGCGAGCCGAGCGAGCGTTGTCTTACCGATACCAGGCGGTCCGTATAGAAACAACGACGATGGAGTACGCGGAGCAGGCTTTTTTGCCCAATCAATGATTTGGCTAAAAAGGCTTGTATGAATAGTCGCCATTTAGTTATTAGGTGGCGAGTGTCTTTAGATTAAGGTTTCAACTTGCTTAATTTCTTACATTTACCAGTGCCTGTAGTGCCTGGTTCTCAGCGGCGGTCCTCTGTTGCTGCGGCGGCGCCACCATCGCGCCGCCGGCACCCGTCATGCCGCCGGCACCCGTCATACCGCCGGCACCCGTCATCGTCGTTGGCGCCGAGGTTGAGGCAGGCGTCATAGATGTTCCTGCAACGCCTGGCAGTGCGGGCGATCCTCCAGGGGGAAGGGCGTCCATTGTAGCGGTACGCGGTGTCGGTCCACTTGTTATAGTTGTTAATGTGTTAACTCCCGCCGCGGCTGATGCCGCAGCTCCTAGAAGTCCACCTGGTGCTCCTGTGCCTGGTCCTGGCGGCGGTGCACTATTGAGACCACCTCCGCTCATACTTCCTTGGGTAGGTAATGATGAGCTACCAAGTGAATTGTAAGAGAGCCCATAATTTTCTAGGCGTTCTCTAAACGACCGTATAGCCTGCGGACTTGTAACATCTACAGCACCCATTTTAAATGAATAAGACGGGTCTTTTATGTATTTGCTGAGTTGTGTCGGATCCATCTTCTTTAGGGCACCGTTGCGGCTGACACCGACGTAATCAACGCAGTAATATGATGTATCACCCTGAGGATTTTGATATAGTGGTCTACCTGTCAGCGGATCTATAGTATTGCTAGGCACGGATGACAAATAGTCGGGGCAGGCGCCCTTGGATGAGGGGTCAAAATCGGGGTCTAGTGGCGACTTTATAACAAACCATTTAATCCAATAGTAATAAATGATCAAAAATCCACCCAAAAACCATAGTACTCCCGCAACGGGTCTATTTAATCCGCTGTAGTAAAAATAGGCGCTAAATCCAACAATAATTAATCCTAGAACCCAGTACAAATTCTTTTGAATGCCGTGCATTGTCTTTGCCCATTGTCTCGCCGCTATATTATTATTTACGGACATCTCTAGTTAGATAGTGGATTTTTTAAATTTTAACCGTGGTAGGCGGGTGCCCCGTTTGAGTGCCGCCCCTTCGTAGGTAGAGATTCTTCACCTAGTGAATTGTATGAGAGTCCAGCCGCTATGAGTCGGTCCAGGAATGCTTTATGCCCCTTTGAACCTTTAAAATCACTAGTCGGATCTACTGAAAATACATATGAAGGATTGTTAATAAGAGATGAAATTTTTGCGGGATCCATCTTTTTGAGAGCACCGTTACGGCTCACACCAACATAATCAACGCATAAATACGATGTATTACTCGCTGGTTTATATAATATTGCACCTGTTGCGGGATCTACAGTATTACTTGGGACGATGGAGAGATAGTCAGGGCAGGCGTTGGTTGTTGGCATAAAGTCCGGGTCCAAAGGTTGCTTTGTAACAAACCATTTGACCCAGTAGTAAAAGAAGATGAGACCAACACCGATAAATATAAGGATACCTGCAGCAGGACGATTCAGAACGCTATAGAAATAATAGCTTAGTCCTAAAGTCACAACTAACGCCAAAACCTGATATCCAATTCTAGTTACCTTAGCAACGGTCTGAGCCCATTTCTTTGCGCTAGCGGTACTTGTAACCGACATACTTCTAATACTCTTTTAGATTTTCTTCTGATAATTATCCTTACGATATTTGTCAGAAAACCAGGGATGCTAGTGTGTTTAGTTGATGCGCGCAACCGGCGTGGGCGCCTGACCACCGCCGCCGTACGTCTGTCCACCGAGGCGGATATAGCCCGTAAAGTAGTCCGTGTCGGAGCCAGCAACGCAGGCACCGTTGTTGCCCGTGCCGTAGTAGCCGCCGATCGACGAAACGACAAGCTGAACACCGCGGAGAATCGTGGACTGTCCGCCGACCGACGTGGGGACGATGTTGTACGGGAGGTAGAAGTCCTTGCCCATATCACGGAGAACCGCTCCGCCAGGGGTCTGTAGGCAGTACGCAGCCGGAGCCGCCGCCCAGGTAACAGGGTTGTTGTTGGAGTCTACAATCGAAGACTGGATACCCGCAAGATTGGTCCACAGCTTATTAGCAGGGATCGTCTTGAAACCACTTGTAACGGACGTCATTTGTTTATATCTTTTGTAGAGAAAAAAAATATAAAAAAGCCGGTAAAAATACCGGATGTTTAGTTGAGGCGCGCAACACCCGTCGGTACGCCCGTGCCGCCGCCGTACGTCTGTCCGCCGAGGCGGATGTAGCCGGTGTAGAAGTCCGTGCTAGAGCCGGCAACCGCAACACCGCTGTTGCCCGTGCCGTAGTAGCCGTTCGTGCCCTGCGTGACCAGCTGTACCTTACGCATGATGCTGGACTGGGAGCCAACCGACGTGGGGACGGTCGGGTCAGGGCGGTAGATGTAGCGACCCATGTCTCGGAGAACCGCGGAGCCGGCGGTGGAGAGGGGACCGGCTGCCGGAGCCACGACCCAGGGAACAGCTACGTTATTCGAGTCTACAATCGTCGACATGATGTTGACAATGTTAATGTAGAGCTTATTGGCGGGGATCTGCGCATACGTAGCGTTAACGGAGGTCATGTCTTTATATCTTTAATAAAGAAAAAAATTAAATGAGGCGCGTAATTGTGCTCGGGAAAAAACTTGTTATGGTGCTAGACTGATTTCCCATTCGGATATATCCAGTATAAGATCTAACGTGTTCGCCAGGGTGTCTAAGACCGCCCGCAACAAGCCGGATTTTACGCAGAATGCTGGAATAGGGATGATCTGGGGTAGGGTCAGGGATGTATTCACCCATATCTCGGAGAACTGTCCTGCCAGGCTGAGATAATAGGGAGGTGATTGTAGAATCGGCAATCCAGGGCACCGGAAGATTATTAGAATCTACAATGGATGAGTGAATCGGACCGGTGTTAATATATAGACGATTTGTACGAATAGACGCATTATGTTGAGACATACTGTCTTTACACTTATTTAATAAATAAATGTATAGAAATTAAACTAATTATTTAGTTGAGGCGGGCAAATCCAGAGGGGACGCCAGTGCCGCCGCCGAAGGTGAAGCCACCGAGGCGAACGTAGCCCGTGTAGAAGTCCGTGCCAGAGCCCGCACCGCAAATGGACGAGTTGCCCGTGCCGTAGTAGCCGCCGGCGGGTCCTGTCGTGACGAGCTGTACCTTGCGGAGGAGTGTGGACTGTCCGCCGACCGACGTAGGGACAGTGGGGTTAGGGAGGACGTTCTGGCGACCCATGTCACGGAAGAGAACCGTGCCCGCCGTGGAGAGGGCGCCGTAGGCTACAACCCAGGGGACAGGGACGTTGTTGGAGTCAACGATAGAGGACTGAACCGCCACCAAGTTGATATAGAGCGAATTGGGGGGAACCTGGTTGTAAGCACCTGAGACGGATGTCATTTGTTTATATCTTATGAAAAGAAAAAATATTCTAACTCAAGGACAAGGAAACGCCATGAGCACGCTTGATGAACAAAGTCCAGGAAGAGTCTCCTTAAATGCGCCTATGGATAAGGATGTAATGAACCTGCCCGGTTTCCAATACGCGAAGACTGCTCCGTCCACTGCCGGACAAGACGGAATCCGAGGCAACTTTGAGCAGACTCCCCTGAACCAAGCCTTCTTTTCACAGCCCAATTTTCAGATTGTTCAGAACGCGATTCGTAAAAAAGTATTTGATGAATCTGGTGATATTATTGATCCAGTCAGCACAGATGACCTATTTATGATTATGCGTGCTATCTTTCTTTGGTATGGTCGGAATCTGCCGGATAATATTCCGGAGCAAATCGCCGAACTCAACGCACGTGTGACTGCGTGGTCTGTACCAAAAATAATTGCTGAACTTGGAATGTATAAGTACTATCTCAATGATATAAATACGTTGCCCGATCCGATTCAGTTACCTGTCAACCAGAGCTCGGCGGGCACCAAGTCGCTGCCGTTCAAGCCTTTTTTTTAGGCGCCGCACGCTTCTTAGGTGTCTTATCTACCGCAGCCGTTGCTGCCGCGGAGGCGTACGAGTCCTCACGAGCTTTCACATATACATCATAAGCGGTGCGGAATGTGCGCAGGTCAATGAGCCAGAGCATCTCCTGGGATGTGCCGGTCAGCGCACGGTGCTTCTCCTGATGGTCTGCGACCTCCCGCTCCAGCTCAGCAACCGCCGTCGCCTTGAGACGGTCTACCCGAAGACGTAGGAGATACTCGTACGCCTTGAGGTCCTTAGCATCAGGATCAGAGATAGGAGGAAGTCCGAGACCCTTCAATGCCGCATAGAGCACCACATCTTCAACGTTAGAAATTACCAATTTGCCGCTAATCACCGATTTGATGAAATGCAGACGAGCGGATAGCTCGGTAATTTCGGTCTGTAGGCGACCGAGCTCGTGCGCCTTCCGCTTGCCATACGCTGACAAACGTTCGCCGTAGAACCGCTCCAGAATCTCGCCAGGCGACGCAAATCGGCGAATCGTGCCGTCAACATCAAATGCTACCATATTGGTTGTCTTGTGCCCAGTTGTGAGTTTGAAACGGGTCTCAAAGTCAGCTGGGTAAGCCCGTGCCTCGTGGTAGTAATCAGGGTCCATCTGAAGGATAAAGTCACAGTCAATATCGTTGTATGCCTCCTCGTATCCGCGGAGCCATACCATAGCCTTAGAGCCGTCCTTCTTTGCCACGGACTTGAGCTCCTCCTGCTCGGTAAGCATCGTGTCAAGAAAGTTCTTATAGTCCTTTGTCCAGCAACCGACGGGAAGCTCTTTGATACGAATCGTAGCTGCATCGTCGTCCACGAACTCGTAGATTCCCTTCGTAATCCAGGTCTTATCGTCGGCACCGGCAATCACCTTGCCCTTGAAGCCGAACCACCAGGGCTTGAGCGCATGT
>Ga0114968_10000633_pt1 | contig 26047 bp, 26 predicted proteins | sample M_130807_EF_Meta_FD_87020 | JGI IMG/M metagenome (GOLD analysis project Ga0114968, IMG submission 87020) | Freshwater microbial communities from Lake Montjoie, Canada to study carbon cycling - M_130807_EF_MetaG | ecosystem: Environmental > Aquatic > Freshwater > Lake | place: Lake Montjoie... | reverse complement strand
TTATTTTTTGTACTAATAATAAGTATGCCTGAGGCACTTACTCTTAGTAAAATTCGCATTCAGCCTCTGCAAAATGAAGGAACACATAGCGGTATACAGAAAAGTCCGACAGTTGAAGATAGACGAACTCCTCGTCCTAAACCTGGGCTGAAAAAGAATGTAAGTTTTAACAATAGTGTTAAAGGGGATTATGAGGAGAAGAGGGATGTTAAGAAATAAATATTACATCTAAAGGAAAAATATTTAAAAACATATATGTCAAATATATTTTTAATTGGTGGTCATCATAATACAGATTATTCTATAATTAAATCATTAGAAAAAATAGATATATACCATACTCCAATAGAAGTTATAGAAAGTCCTAATAAGAAGATATTTTTACAAATGGAACCTGATAATATTACTCGATGTTATGAATATCTTCGTAAAAATAAAGATAAATTTGATTATATTATTTGCTATGATGCAGGAAAAGTTATTTCTGATAAAACACTCCCTTTAATTTGTGGAGGTTCTTGGATAATAAAGGAAGATTATATGAATATAGATAAAAGTTTGAAAAAATTTCAAATATCAAACCTTTGTGGAACAAAAACAGTTACAAAAGCGCATAATTTACGAATTACTCTTTATATAAATCAATTAATTCTTAAAGATTATCCAATTGTATTTTTCAGAACACCCATCGATGGACATGGTAGTGGTGGCGATATTTTACCAGATATAAATATGAACCCCTTCATTCCTTCTGCACATTCTTCTAAAATACTTTTGTTTAAAGAATTTCAGTATAGCATTGTTATTGAAAATTCTAGAGAGCCTTATTATTTTAGTGAAAAACTTATTGATTGCCTTATAACAAAAACGATTCCAATTTATTATGGCTGTGAAAATATTTCTAAGTTTTTTGTTACAGATGGATGGATTATTCTAGAATCTCATAATATAATTGGAGAATTATATGAAAAACTGAAAATACTTGATAAAGATTACTATAAAAAATATGAAGAAGTTATAGAACATAATTATAAGAAAGCTATATCATATTCATCTTCACTTCACAATAGTTGGGATTCACTTAATAAAGTACCTTTTATTAATGTTGATACCTCTAAATGTAATTACACATATTAAAGTAATGAATGGTCTAAATAAACATTATTTATACTAGTATATGGATCGCATTATAGAAATATCTTACAAGAAACGTATAGCACATATTGGAAGTTTTCTTACAACCTATCCTATTTTAGAAAAAATATACTCACAAAAAAATAAGGATGATATTGTTATTCTTTCAGCTGGCCATGCTGGCCTTGCACAGTATGTAGCATTGGAGAAATTTTATGGTTATGATGCAGAAGAATTATTTGATACTCATGGACTACATCCTCACAGAGATATTGATAGAGGGATATATGCTAGTTCAGGATCACTAGGTTCTGCTATTTTAATTGCTGTTGGTATGAGCTTTGGTAATAAAAATAGATCTGTTCATTGTGTAATATCTGATGGAGAATGTGGAGAAGGAAGTGTATGGGAAGCATTATCGTTTGCTTATTCGAATAATCTAACAAATTTAAAAATTTATGTTAATATAAATGGATATTCTGCATATGATACTGTTGATATTGAATACCTTGAGAAAAAATTACTTTCATTCTTGCCTAGTATTATTCTATGTAGAACAAAAACTCCAGATGTAAAGTTTATGGAAGGTTTGAAGGCTCATTATCATATTATGAATGAGGAAGATAAAATCTGCATTCTTGAAGCTATCAAGTAGTTTAAAGAAATAATATTAATATATAATAAATGAGAAAACAATTTGTAGACATACTCTTTGAAGAGATGCAGAAAAATGATAAACTATATCTACTCACAGGTGATATAGGTTATGGTGTATTAGATAAAATACGCGACACCTTTCCTTCAAGATTTAAAAATGTTGGTTGTTCTGAACAACTTATGTTAGGAATAGCTATAGGGTTATATTATGAAGGATATATACCGATTTGCTATTCAATAACACCTTTTGTAATTTATAGACCATTTGAAATGATTCGTAATTACATAAACCATGAACATGTTCCAGTTAAACTTGTAGGCACTGGAAGAGATAAGGATTATTCATATTTAGGTATTACTCATTGGGCAGAAGATGATCTTGAAATATTAGAACCGTTCAAGAATATACTTAAGATAAAACCTCAAGAATTAACTAAAGATATTGTAACAGGATTTTTATATAACAATAAACCATCATATTTAAATTTAAGTAGAAATTAGAAGAATATGTAAGAATAGATATTATCTGCCTAAAGCATATATTTTATATAATCTATAATGAAAATATTTATAACTGGAAAAAACGGTTTCATTGCACAGCATTTAATAAAGTATTTATTAAATGATGGACATATAGTTGAAACGTCATCTAAGGAAGATGACATTACTTTAAAACTTACCGGATTTTCTCCTGATATGATTTTTCATATTGCTGCTGAATTATATGATAATAATAAAATGGTAGAATCAAATATATTATTAACTCATAAAATTCTTGAATACTGCAGAAATCATCCTTTACAAAGATTATTTTTACTTGGTTCATCAAGCGAATATGGAAGAAAACAGCAACCTATGAAAGAGTCAGATACTTTAGAACCTGAGACACTGTACGAAGGGACGAAAGCATGCGCTACACTTTTAGGGAGAGTATATTCATATACTTATAAAATTCCAGTAAGTGTTATACGTCCTTTTAGTGTATATGGTCCTGGAGAAAAATCAAATAAATTTCTTCAAATTGTATTTTCAAAGAAACTAAAATACATTAATAATGCAAACCATGATTGGATTTATATAAATGATTTCATCAATGCTCTACTTACAATAATGAAGTATAAAGAAAATAATTTATTTAATATAATAAATATAGGTTCAGGTATTCAATATACAAATAAAACTATTGTAGAAATAGCTGAAAAAGTAATGGACGTTAATTTAGTATATGCTTTACAAGATACAGGAAAAATATATGATTCATTAAACTGGGTAGCCGATACTACTTTACTAAATCAGAAATATGGATTTTATCCTAAATATACAATAGAAGATGGAATAAAACAATATTATGAAGATTTCAAAAATTCTTTAATTAAGTGACAGACACGGTCAACATCTTCTACTGTCATTCCATGGTGACAGCCTAAAAGAAGGCCATTTTCCATTATAATATCACAATTTGTAAAGGACTCTAAGAATTCACGATATGCTGGATGTCTTGTAATATTTCCTGAAAATATAACGCGTATTTGTACATCTTTTTCTTCCAAATATTTTGCAAGCTCAAGACGATTTTTAATCTGAATTGGAAATGCTAGCCAATTTATATTCTTTTTATCTTCTGGTAATAAGATTTCAGGAATATCCTTAAGATTTTCTAAATATCTTTCTACATTCTTACGACGGATTTCTAAAAATTTAGGAAGACGGTCTAGTTGAACAAGGCCAAAAGCAGCATTTACCTCAGATGATTTAAAATTATATCCAAGGCAGCCATATAAGAATTTAAAATCATATGGAATATCATCAACCTTAAAATTAAAACGTTCTGAAAAATCTTCTATATTATTTCCTATTCTTCCCCAGTCACGAAACATAATTGCACGATTTAATTGTTTTTCATCATTGAACATCACCATACCTCCACTTCCACATGCTGTAATAACATGACTCGCATAAAAACTTGTTGTAGAAATATCAGAATCTTCTGTGCATGTAAGTGTATCTGCAGAATCTTCAATTAATACGATATCTTCTCTTCCAATATCTTTTAACTTATTGCGAATTGATTTCCAATCAGGAACGTTTCCAACTAAATTCGGTATCATAATGACCTTAGTATTTTCTGTAACTTTCTTAAAAATATCATCAACCGATGGTACATATGTATTTATACCAACTTCACAAAATATAGGAGTAAATCCTAATTGAATTATAGGTGCAACAGTTGTTGAAAATGTGCATGCCGGTGTAACTACATGAATGCCCTTTTCTAGATTTAAACTAGCCAGTGCAAGCAAGCATGCGGATGACCCTGAATTGACAAAGAGACCATATTTTTTTCCAAAATAGCTTGAAATACGTTTTTCAAACTGAATTGAGTATTTACCAAAACCTGCTAACCAACCTTCTCTTAAACAAGCTTCAACAGCATTTATTTCTTCTTCTCCGTATGATTCGAATCCATTCGGAGCATACCATATTTTTTTCTCCATCTATCTCATGTATAAAACTTATATCTTTAAATAATACGCTTAAATAATTAAGTAAAACACAATAATATAATGAAACATTATTTAGGAATTCTTCTTATTATTGATGCTTCACCTCATATAAATGATACATCCATTAATTGGATTATGGATCCGAATGTAATTATAATGAACAAACAAATATGGAATAAATATCTAACTAATCAAAAAGATATACTATGTTTATTTATGCAATTGGATCCTAATTTAAAAGAAGAAGAATATATTCTCGATCTTGAAAATAATATAATAAAAGTACAAGGATACCATTCTGTAACCCCTGGTTCTATGATACTAACCTTAAAAACAATGAAATTTATAAAAGAAAATTTTACGTTTGATTATATTATAAGAGCAACAACGAGTACATTTTGGGTTCTTCCAAAACTTAAGAATATATTGGTGAATCTTCCTAAAGAGAAAGTTTTTAAAGGACCTATTATGTTCGGCTCGTTTATAAGTGGTTCTGGTATGATTTTTTCAAACGACGTTGTTAATATATTAATAAATAATATGCATTTTTTAATAAAGTTCTCTATAGAAAATAATACACCCGATGATGTTCTTCTTGGTGATACTATGCCAACTTTAGATATTCCAATGACAGATATGAAATTTTGTAATATTACACATGAGAATATACTAACTTCTGAAGGAATAGATAAATGTATTAAAGAAACAGATATTCCTGATTTATGTTATTATCGTGTTAAATCAAGAGATATAAGTTCTAATGATTGTATAAATAGTAGATTAGAATATGATACTATTATTTTAAATACACTTTATAAGTATTATTATGAAGATACAGAGTAAGGTTTTATAAAAATTGATACTTATATCATATAAATTTAAGGTACATGCGCAAAATGAAGAATACTATGCAAAAGGGTGCTCCTTTTACAGGAGGCACACCTCTACAACCATGGATGACCCTTGCGTTACGCAACCGTCATCCACGTGATAATCAGATTCATTTTGACGAGCCTACACACGTCTATACTATTAATGGAAGTTCTGCCGGGTTTTGTTCTATTACCAAGTTTCTGCACCACTTCTTCCCAGAGTTTGATGCGGACAAAGTAATTGTGAATATGATGAAGTCTCGGAAATGGCCTCAGAGTAAGTGGTATGGGATGACTGCAGAGACAATTAAGGCTACGTGGAATGCGAATGGGAAAGAAGCGAGTGAGGCAGGTACAGCAATGCACTTGGGTATTGAAATGGTAATGAATGGTGCAGAAGCTGAAGTGGCTCCAGAAGTAAAATTAACAAAGGAATGGGAGTTCTTCTGGAATTATTGGCGTGAAGATGAGAAAACGTATGAGCCCTGGCGTACAGAATGGGAAGTCTGGGATGAAGAACTAAAACTTGCTGGGTCTATTGACATGGTGTATCGTAATAAGAAGGATGGAACTTTTGCCATTTATGACTGGAAACGCGCGAAAGATATGAAGATGGAGAATAACTTCCAGTCAGGCTTTGGTCCTCTCTCGCATTTTCCTGATACAAATTATTGGCATTATACATGTCAATTAAACATGTATCGCTGGCTTCTCGAGAAGCACTATGGTGTAAAGATTAGTGAAATGGCTCTGATTGTTTTACATCCAAACAATAAGAACTATATACGTTATAAATTAAATCGCCTTGAAGAAGAGGTTGAAGAAATGGTTGAGGCGCGGCGTAGAGCGGTGAAAAAGGGGGTTGGGAAGATTGTTTTATTCGCAGATGCAGATGCAAATGCAGACGAATCTGTCCCACTTCCTAAAAACATGTTTATTGAGGACTAGAGAGTTGGAATCCATCCACTGCTTTATTTTTTCTTGCTTCTTTTTGTAAACGAAAGGGTAGTTGTTTAATATCTATAGCTTCTATAGTATTTGGTGAAGAAGATAAGATTCCAACAGTTCCATCGTCCAATTGTAGAATCCATAAGAAGGGGGCAATGATTTTAGAGTCAACAGGATTAATTCCAATGGCCATAAATAAGTCAGGTTGCATAGGAGTTTCTTCTTCATACATTACTTGGACAACTGACATTTGCAGACGTTTGGCCACATAGGCGCAGAGTTCTTTATTAATTAAGATAGGTGCATCCAAGATTTGTCCTTCATCTTCTAAATCTTTTTGTGAGACACCCAAGAATTCTAGAATAGGTAAGACAGAATTTGAAACAGGTATGAAAAAGGTGTATTTCTCTAGTAATTTTTTATCACCGATATATTTATCCAAGAGTTCTGGAATTGGTTCTATAGTCCATAAATTCTCTGCATCTGCATCTGTATCTGCAACTATGTTTTCAGCAAGAGTTTGAGGTTCTATAGACGAGAATTCTTCCAAGTACTTGGGTTGTTCTGTAAGTTGCTTTGTCCACTCGAACCGAAGAAGTTCTGACCATTCATTGCTCGATTCAGGAACAATATACTGACTTCCACTACGAAATGGCTGTGTAAGTTTAATATACTGGGTAACTTTCTTGTTAATAAGTTCATCGCGTTTCAAAGGGAAACGAATCAATTCTTCAATTAGTTTTTTTACCATCAAACTCTTGGCATCTACTTGTTTTGTTCCTATATCATAAGTTTCAGGCACATGTAAAAGGCATGCACCAACATCTTTTTTCCAGACACAACGATTAGAGCACTGGTCTTCCGTATTTATAATATGACAGTCAAGCCGTTTCAGTGAAGGACTACGTTCACGCTGAGAGACTGAAGAATCCAGCCAACTCAGTATCTCATTTCCAAGTTTTATAAAGAGTCTTTGGCGTTTTTCATAAAGTGGTAGAGCATGATTCATCTTTCCATTCTTTAAAAGAATATCATTAATTTCCATTTTAAAATTACCATCTTGTACTGCATACCAATTTGCAAAAGAAAAGCGCAAGTGTTGATATATTTCTTCAAAGTCTTGGAAGTTCATTTCCATGCGAGAAGTAGGATTCTTACTTCCAAAAGCCAGTTTTGTATCAATAAACCATGGGGCTTCTTGTCCTTCTTCTTTGAATAACTCAGACTCAAGAGTGACTTCCTCACCCTCTTCTGGCTTTTTCATAGGAACAAAGAGTCCATTTGCTAAATGAAGAGCATAAATATCTGCACGTTCAGGAAGTGACTTATCTAGACGAATAATACTCTGAATTTTGTAAGAGGCGGATATTTCTGAAGGCTGAGTATCCAAGACTTCTTTGACTTTTGTATTATAGAAATCCATGGCTATTGCCCCAGGAGCCAAATCTCTCATGAAATTGCGCCAGTCTAGTTCAATCTTCTTTGCAGGATACACACTTCCATCATCAATGACAGGTACGAGAACAAATCCCATGTCGAGACGAAAGAGTAAAGAAGATACGTGATTGTAAGAATCGCGTAAAATCGCTGTCGCATTTGCATCAATTGTCATAGCTACTGAAATAGGAAGTAGTGTCTTCGGATTTAACATGGTTGAATCTGTATAGATACCCAAACCACTACTGTGACACATGGCTTCGTACTCTTTCACACGCTTTCTAACAATGCTCGGCCAACCTGCTTCAGCATCACGACGAAATACCATATATGTTTCACTTATCTGCTCCTCAGAATTGTTATTAGTATATAGAACTGGTTCCCATATTCCTGAAGAATAGTGAATTATAAAAGCCACATCACAGCGTTTCGCATCCGCAGGAGAAATTCCATACGGTGGGCAGCGTACTTCTAAGGTACCATGTTTTGTAGATACTTCTAGAATAATAAATAAGATTCCATTTGCTAAAGATTCTCCATTCTTATCTTTCCAGTAGAGAAGATTCGGCAGACTTAGGAACTTGGCAAAATGGCGGAACTCTTTTGTCTTCATAGGATTGGCCATAAAAGCTTCAAAACTCTTGAATGATTTCCAGCAACGTGCCATAGCTTCTTTGTGGACACCTACGCCTGTATCGCTCAAAAAGCGTTTATTGGCAAATTCTTTCAATTCAAGAGGGTGTGGTGCAGGAGTAGTAGGATCGTAGAAGTCAAATAGGAAGTTTCCGTAATTCAAACTTAAAAAGACTTGGGGTTGTATAAATTCTAATATACGGGTTTTCATATCTGCTGCTGAGTTCACTCCATAAAAGGGAGCAATAGCTGCAAGAAATGATTCAGGCTGGTAGCGTTTTCTATTCTCTACTGCAATTCGTAAAAACCCTGAGGCATTAGGGCTTTCATTATCAGTAATAAGTTTCCACACTGTGTGGTCATTAATTACCAAATCGCGAGAGTCTTGGGCGAAAAATGTATCTGCGCTAGGAGGTAGAATACCAATCTGTGGACCTTCGCGCAGAACTTCTAGAGGAAGTTTTTCTGCACCTACAATGTACCAGCTCTTTGTAGAATTCAACTTCTTATTATAGTCTACACTAAATTGTACCATGTCATCACCTTCTTCTTTTGCTGATTGCGTAACTTCTACAGGTTCTCCAGAAGCTAGAAGCTGAGAAACTGCTTTAGAAGATTTAAATGCAGGTTCAATATCTTCAAACATAGATTTATCTTTCAAAAAACAGCAAGGTAGATAAAGCCCATCAGGATGCACCCGCTTTTTTAGAAAGCGAACATATAAGTGCCGCTTTTTGGAGGAAGACTTTTCTTTCCCTGAACGGTCAATAACAGTCTCCCCTTTTACAACTTCCAAACGATTTTTTACAACGCCTCCACCACAAAATGGACAGGTATCCTTATCTTTATTCCGCCCTTTACGATCCTTTGTTCCTTCAAAGTCAGCTGGTAATAAAATAATATCATCTTGTCTGCACCAATACTGTGAACAGATATATATATTTGCCTGTCCTGGCATTAAATTACTTCCATAACGAAGTACAGTAATTTCCTCCGTCTTATTATTTGGTTTTTCTGGTTTTTTCTGACCCTTTTTGAAAGGATACTCCACCCATATAACCTTTCCATCAGCTTCATCTTGTTTATAAATATCTTTCATACGTTCATATTCATCTTCACTCAATACAATAGGCTGTTTCAAAGCATTTGCTGCACACATACTTGAATATTTTTTGAGACTTGGGTGGCTTTTGGTATATTGAAAAAGGCGCTGGTCATAGAAATTCAGACGTTTTAGGAAATAAGTCTTGGCCTTTGTTTTCTTAAGTTGTGAGACATCTGTGATTTCTTCTGCATCTGCATCTGCATCTGCATCTTCTTCTTCTGCGTTAGCAGCACCCTCATCATCAGAAGGAGGACCTCGCCCCTCTCCTTCCACATCATGTTCTTTTGCTGCAAGAGTTTTTAAGGGTATAGGAGGAAAAGCTTCGGCTTCTGCTTCTGCTTCTGCTTCACCAAACCCAGTAAAGTCTGCACCCAAGTCGTCAAATGCAAACTCTTGTTGAGAAATTCCTTCTACATTTGCTGCAACTTCTGCCGCTGCCATCGTGGCCATTGCTGAAGCTTCAACGGGTTGTTCCTCGTCTAAGACTTCTCGTACTTCTTCTGCAGCTTCTTCCTCAGCCTTTTCTTCTTGCTCATCATCTTCACCTGCAACCGTCAAATAACACTTACGAACTTCTTCAAACTCACTCTCAGGAAGGCTTATGAGAAGTGACAAGAGTGTTTTTATACGACGGAGATTTACAAGATTATTTACACGATATATGTGAACTGTGTAAAAGGGGAATTTGCCGAAGATAGCGATGTCAATACCAGGGTTTTTCTCAAGCTTGTAATCTAAGGTGACAGGGTCGACGAGACTAAATTTTGTCAAGTCTTTTAAAAAACTTGCAACACGAGTTTCGGCTATTGCAGAAGGAACATCAAACTCGTCTATGTAGTAGGAAACGAGATTGGGGATAGATGTCTTTCCTTCAAGCTTTTGTAAGTCAAGAACACGATGAAGGAACTGAAAGTCTCGCGCAGGTGTCTGAAAGTTATTTACATTCTTATAACGCAAGAATATGATAGGGTGTTGGAACTGCAGAGGACTCGAAGAAACTTGGAAAAATGGGCGGTAAAAAGGCAGAACACTCATCAGACCTTTGCGAGTAATGGGGACTTCTGTATCTTCCTTTTCTAACCAGAGTGAGAGGACAATATATGCATCTTCCAGAGCAATTTTTTCAGGTGTGTAAAAGGGTTTGGCGACGAGGTCTGAACGTTCTGGTAGAGGGTAGTGTTTCGGCAAAGAATCTGTCACTCGTTTAAGAATGTTTGCTAAGTCGTACAAGTCGCCCTGACTCGTAAGAGCCTTTGTATCCGCATCAGGCTGTATAATAAATTTCGCCGAGCCATCTTCATGAATGTACATGGTGGCAAAAAGAGGATTTACACTCCCACTTCCAGGACGAAGAAACACCTTTAGCATTACTAAATTTTCTTCAGGCGACATAGACTTCATCTCAGACCATTGCGAAAGAAGCTCGGGTTTCTCTAAAGTAGGGATGTTCAAGGGACCATCCACATGTACCTTACTTATTGGTTCGCCAACCTTAGGATAAAAACGAATATAAGGCACCTCCTTTGACACAAGCATGTCATAAAATATGGATTCTATATCAAATGACTTGTAGGTATCTGAATGCCGAGGTTTTTCCCAGATGAATCTTAGATTTCTTATATTTGACAGGGTGACGCTAGTGCCGCGTGAAGATTCTCCAGGTTTGCGAAGAGGACTGTTGATAAGATGTTCTTCTAAGTGTTCGGTCATTTGTTCACGACACTTGAAACGTTTTGCTAGAGTGGTCTTGTATTCATTTGCATCTTTTGACAAAGAGCCGTCTTCGTATTGTTTATCACGTTCAGGAAAGTAGGGGCGGAACATTCCTTCCCAGTCCTTTCGCTGAATTGGTTTCATGCCTGTATAATTTTGATAGAGGTCGCGGTAAAGATATAAATAAAGTGTGGTTGATTTCTTATTGAATAGGGTGGACTCTAGCAATAGTTGAGAACGAGAAGTAGTACTCATGAGTTTTGTATTTCCTGTGAGGTCGACAAAACGAGAATCTGGCTTTCCGCTCTGAAGGAGTGTAAAAGGGTTGTCGAGTTCTATGTCACGATTGTTGAATACGTATTGAAAATGTACATACTTATTCGGAGTTGATGATGGTCTTAGAAGACATAGGTTATCTGGGTGAAATTCATCACGTTCGTCCTTTTTTATGTAGATACTCGTACACAAGTCAGAGATAGTTTGAAAAGGATAGAGAGAATCGAGTTCAAAGGTTTCAGTAGGCTCTGAAGAATTTGGATTCGTAAACAAGAGGATTTGTACAGTTGATGATGCAGGGTCTTTCAAACTTGTGAAATTTGTAGGTCGGAGGATTTGTTTAACAAATTCTTCATAACTACTATTCCCTGCTGCCTCCATCTACAAATACATGAAAGCATACTCTTAACCGATTGATAAATCTGTTCCATCTTTCTTAGGGTCATAAGAGGGCGAGTCTGTGATATTCATTCCACAATAGCTTACAGGATGGGCTTTGAAGTCCTGGAAAGAATATAAACCCTGGCCTTCAGATTGTTTTAATAGCCAGGCAAAGTTATTCCAAAAGTCGGGACCGTGTCCCATAGATGGTGTTACGACATGTGCCATTTCATGAAGAGCTACAAACATCATTACATTTTCATCAACAAGTGATTCATTCTGACCTTCTCTTTGTCGGAGACATAAGTGTATTTTTTCGCCTTTATTTACACTATAACTCGTATGCTCAGCATCAGGTGTAGATTCTGTAAAACGTTCGGCGCTAGGTTCAAAGTTCTGAATCCATTGGCGGATTTGAGCTTTATTAGGGAACTTCTCACGAAGAGTGTTGTATAATTTTGAAATTCTGCGACGAACACGAGCAAGTAAGTCAGCCGCTTGTTGTTTATCGGGCATATCACGTACACGGTAGGTACGGCCGTCTTCTTTACTTTGTACATCAACTAGGGGGTACTGAGATGAGCTGGAAACAGATGATTTTATAGTCTGTAAGGCATTTGCAAACAGAGATTGTATGTCTGTCATCTAATTGCTGCGTATGAAACATAATCAGCAATTGATTTTTTAATTTTTCAAGACTTTCTTGTGTAATTGCTTAGTTAATCTCCAAGTCGCGGCGATTGGTGTCAGGCTCAATCGTGCTGTTGTAGAATACACTTACAGGCACTTGGGGGTTCGGGGGCTCGGAGCGCAGCTGGTAGTTCGCATTGCGGAGGCTCTGGCCTACCGTGTTTACACCGATCAACGCGCCGGCACTCAAGAAGTTCTTGCCCTTCAGAGAGCCCGTGCCCATGGGATTCTGCTGCGCCCAGACGGAGTTAGGATCCTTAGGCAGCAGCTCAGAAGGCGTCAGCTGGTCACGGGGGTAGCATCCAGCGGGGCCTTGGGCGCTGTCAAAGGCCGCAGGCCCCGTCACATCCTGCAGGTCAGCGAAGCCATCAGAACCACTGGCATCCGTTGCCTTCATATTCTTGAATCCATTCACAGCGCCCATATTCTCGCCATTCGTTGAAGCATCACCACCTGCAGAGTTAGAATTCGAGTTTACCGCCTTCATCTGAGCATTACCAGGAGTATCATTGGTGTAGTTGGCCTTGTAGTTAGCATCAACACCCTGTGTAGAATCAAAGCCCTCACTGCGGTATCCTCCAAATAGACCAAAGAAGGTCGGGTCGACTAGGTAAATAGAACCCAGTACGAGAACAATTAACAAGAATGTTAAAACAAATGAGCGAACATCGGTGGATGCCATTTCCTCTTCTGAAATAGTAGCAAGTAATATTTTCCTAATCCTATTCGTCGCCTGCCGTTTCGTCCTCGTCTTCGTCCTCCCAATCAGTTTCGTCGGCGTTATAGAATTGAATATATTCCTGAGTAAGGCGCTCGGCCTTAAACAAAGCCTTTGCAGCCCTTGTCCTTTCTTTCATAACACGAGCCTTTTGGAGAATACGCCGGGTTGGGCCTATGCCTAAAGCTTCCTCCTGGTTGTCGGCCTCAGGTATTGCAGGTTCCGCAACTTCCTCGGGTTCATCAAAAGCAATGACCACCTTTTCTGCAGGGACTAATGTATGAATAGTACAGTAAAAACGGAACTCATCCTTCGATAGTACTAGCTTCTTGGCCACGAATTCAACGATCCCTTCAAAGTCCTGGGCAACTTTATCCTTCGAAGAAACATCAATAACAATTCTCGGACGGAGCCATTCTTTCGTAAGAGGTTTCGAGAACCAGCCCTTCGTAGAATCAATGATAGTTTCTGTTAAAGAATCGAGCAACGTGTCGGTAATAGTAGGAACAGCTACGGTGGCATCACCAGACTCCTTTTGCACAGACAACCGGAAACCATCACTGAGTTCGCAAGTATACACCTTGTTCATTGCATTGTAACTCGGCTTATGAACTTTCATTTGCTTTGCTTTGCTTCTCTGAGGATTTTTGTACCTGTAATTTATACTCACTAGAATAAATGAAAGATATCATCACCCCCTGGATGGAAAGCTTTATTGACAAGACCGTACAAATGTTACAAAATGATATTCTAAAGAAAAAAATTCAAATTCTTATTCTTCAACCCTTTTTACAGTATATTATCGAGTTGATTTTTCCATATGTCATCATCATTTGTGCAATATTCGGTATTATGATAATTATGATGCTTAGCATTATTACCATCTTAGTACTACGCCCTGCGGTGACGACAGGCTCTTGATTTAAACATTCGTCTATAGAATGGCTTCGGCTGAGCAGCAGCAATTAAATACTCAGAGTCTTGCTGATTTAATTCGGAGCTGGGTACATTTTGATAACTTGGCCGCAACATTCAATCGTCAAGCACAGCAAGCCCGGACAGCAAGAGCCAGATGGGAACATGATATTATAGAGTATTTGCAAAAGGTGAAAATGACAAATGCAATTATACAAATTGCAGGTGGTCGCCTTACACTTCATGAAGAGAAACACGCACAACCTTTAACACTTCAACGTTTGGAACAACTACTTCACGAATATTATGCAAAACGCCCGACAGGAAGTTTAGACGAGACAAGTGATATTTTGGCATTTATTAAATCGAATCGTGGCTCAACGACGGAAACACGTCTTAAAAAAAGTTGATAAAAGTAGTCGCCTAAACAAGCAGTACTCTAAATGTTTAGTAATTCCTTGTAACAGTAGGAAAAATGTCTTCTTCTGATTTTCAAGTGTGGTTAGATCAAGAAGTGTGGGTACAGGGCGACTATAAAGTACCTCGCCGTGATTATATTCCTGCATTTGCTGAAGAATTGACGAAGTCTATGAAATCGTGGGGATATACGATGGATCCACAATGGAACGGCGGGGACTATATTGTTGCAAAATGGATGTACATGATACATCTTCAAGAATTTGTAACAAAGCAGTATAATGGCATGCTCAAGTATGCTGAACCCTATCATAGAGACTGGCCAGAAGACTTTCTTGAATATACATTTGTGATGAGTTTTGATAGAATCTCTAGCTTTATGGAAAGATGGAGATTCTATGAAGATTTCGACCCTGATACACAGTGTGGTCAACGCATTTTACACGAACTTCAACACCTGCTGTATCCATTCATTGATATGGACAATAGCAAGAATGGTATGCTCTTTGATGATTATTCTGACACGGAAGTCGATGAAGTATATAGAGGCAGAGATGATGTCTATATTGCAGAGGCTAAGCAAGGTCTTCATGGGGGTCGTGGTTCCAAGGTTTAGCTTTAGATTTAGTCATTCCAGGCCTTTGTGTTAAAGGGGAGTATACCTACAGAATCAGCTTCTGTCTTGAACTGTGCAACCTTTTTATCAAAGGCTAGAGCATCGGGGCTTACAGGTGTGGCCATTGCTGCACGTTCTTCATCATGTTTGCTCTGCGGGGGTTTTGCTCCGTAGCACGTGGCTCCAAAACGGAGTTCGGGATTGTCAAAGTGGCCGCCGTTAATTCCAGGACGTCCACAGGCAAGACGTTGTTCGGCGGGACCGTCTTGCAGTTTTTTGTAGGTCTCATCGGATGTGGGATATACTGCCATCTGACCCTTTATCCAACCGTAATTACACCAGTCCGCACCTTTTGCCCAAGCCTCTTTGACTTGGTCATATGTTGCGAGTTCCGCGCCCAATGCCTTGCATAGAGGTTCTGCGTCATAGTATGTGTATTTGTTGCTGGAAATAGAGAATACTTCCTTACCACCGGGCAGAATCTTTTCTACAATTGAAAGGGCGGAAGGGCTAGGAGGCTCACCTACCTCACCTTGGGGAGGCGAAGGGTTTGTTACAGGGGTTTGGCCTTGACCTTGGCCTTGTCCTTTGTCCTGTTTCTGCGCATTTTGGAAATAGCTCATTAAATTATCCCAGCCAGATTGAATCTGTTCTTTAAAAAAGTACAGAACAGCGACAAAGGCCAGTACAACAAAAATGAATATAGTAAATCCTATGATAGACCCTGAAGAACCGGAATTTGTCATAGGACTACGATTGTTTACTCCTACATTTACATTTTTCTGCGGTATCAAACTATTTAACAGTCTGTTATTGCCTGCCGCGTTCATCTAAGATTAGAGAATAACTTAAGCTTGTGTAAATGGTATCCTTTCACATTCTCATTGCAAGCATTGGACGACCATCTTTACAAAGAATAGTAACTTCAATAGTATCACAACTACACACATGTGACCATCTTACAATTGTATTTGATGATGTAGAGATACCTACACTAAATACGGAGGGAGCACAGTGTCAAATTCATCTTATCCGACAAACTCCAAACTTAGGTTGTTGGGGACATAGTATTCGTAATAAGTATGCAAGAAAGTTAGAAAAAACAGACTTTGTTATGCATGCAGATGATGATGATGTATATGTTGAAGGTGCATTTAATGAACTTCGTAAGTTATGCGTTAATACGGAGACCCTATATATTGCAAAAATACTTAATTGTTTTAATGATAAGATGCCCCCTGGAAATTATTTGCGTGTAGGCTATATTAATACTGCATGTGGAATTATTCCATATGATTTGAATAAGAAAGGAATATGGTTAATGACATATGCAGGCGATGGTGCATTCTATGAGCAGCTTGATTCAATAGCCAAGAATGTGGAATATTTAGATACAGTCATATATAAATTTCGAGATGTGTGAAAAACTCGTCGGATTCTGAAACATAGAAAAGCATTTTATTGTCTGGTGCGTTGATATAAGATTAGAGAATAACTTAAGCTTGTGTAAATGCCATCCTTTCACGTTCTCATTGCAAGCATTGGACGACCATCTTTACAAAGAATAGTAACTTCGATAGTATCACAACTACATGCATGTGACCATCTTACAATTGTATTTGATGATGTAGAGATACCTGTAGTAAACACGGAAGGAGCACAATGTCAAATTCATCTTATCCGACAAAGTCCAAACTTAGGTTGTTGGGGACACGGTATTCGTAATAAGTATGCAAGAAAGTTAGAAAAAACAGACTTTGTTATGCATGCAGATGATGATGATGTATATGTTGAAGGTGCATTTGATGAACTTCGTAAATTATGTGTTAATACAGAGACCTTATATATTGCAAAAATACTTGATTCTTTTAATAATAAGATACCCCCTGGAAATTATTTGCAAGAATACGCTATTAATACTGCTTGTGGAATTATTCCCCATGATTTGAATAAGAAAGGAATATGGATAATGAGATATGGAGGAGATGGTACATTCTATGTGCAGCTTGATTCAATAGCCAAGAATGTAGAATATTTAGATACAGTCATATATAAATTTCGAGATGTGTAAAAAAACTCGTCGGATTCTGAAACATAGAAAAGCATTCCAAGGGGAAGCCCACGAGTTTTTTTGATTTTTGATGTTTTTAATTGTAGAATAGGGTTTTTACCCTAACCTAGAATTAGTTTACGCTTTAAACTTTGTGTTTTACACCCCACTCTCCTTTGTTTGGCTGTGAGTTGGGTGTTTACACACCACTCTCGGGGCTGGTACGGTTTCCACCACGGTGGTTGATGAACTCGCGCTGTTCAGGCGTTGTGCATACGCAGCCACCATCGCAAGAATAGCTAGCACCGCAGCATTCAGGCTTGCACTGGTTATCCTTGAACATGAAGAGATTGTCAGCACCAGGCTCAAACTTGGGGAAGTAGCCATTCAGAGGCTCATTCGGAGCCGTATTGCGCCAGCTGCTAACACCATTCGCCGGGTCAAGCTTTACACCGTCAAAAGCGCCAATCGGTTCATACGAACTACGAGCACCGCCAGGGTTGCCAGAGTAGTTCTGGAATCCTTGCTTACTGCCCTGATTCTTAAATCCCTGGGGCACCTTTTCCTTTTTGTCAGCAATCTTCTCCAAATGGTTGACAAACCCTTCACTACGTGCCATAAAAGCCGGAGAAGCATAGGACATCATCAAAATATTTGCAAGAATTAATAAGCACAACGCGCTAATGAGGAACGTTGCGCGTCTCATCATTTCTACCAATGCATAGAAAAGTCTTTCACGAAGGAATAGGTCTCATGAATTCTATCCGCGCCAATTTCTGTAAAATCACGTACAAACTTCTCCCCTTCAATCATAAAGATTCCTGACTTTGTAATCAAATGACAACCTAAACCCTCGGTCTCAGATTGAGATTCCTCTGGATGATCCCAGAGTTCCAGCTCTGAATTCCATATCCATGCTGAAAAATTAGGTCCGGAGCGTGGCACCTTTTCACTCCCATCCGTATAAATTCCTAAGACTTCTGTATAGGTATTATAGGCATCTTTTACAAAGTCTCCAATATGTATATTAGATATCGTCACAGCTCCTCTCTGTTTATCATAAACTTCCGTATTAGGAGATAAAAGCCCACGGCCTGGACATAACATACGGGGAATTTGTTTAATGTCTTTAGAATTTTTATTCAACATCGAAAATACCATCTTCTCCCAGTCCAACTCTGCATAGTCATCTTCAGACAATTCTTCCCAGTCACGTAAAGTAAACTCACACGTATCACCAGACACTACCCATGTCCTTGTACTCGTATTTAGACAGTATAAGAACTCTGGCTCTGGCTCAACAGAAACATGTGCCATCGTATGATACTTCGCCGCTTTCCAAGTCTTGTCAAATATATCAAAAATGAGATGTGATTCAGAAAGATGAATACTACCAATAGAAACATATCGCCCACCTTTTGCACTTGTCTTTAAAACTCCCTCAACAAATCCTTGGCGCAAAGCATCTCCAGGCTTCAGTTCTTCCACAGGTTTCCAACCCGTAGGTGTTGCCACTAAAGTACCTGGAAATACACAAAAAGCATCTGCCATTCCACCTACGGAACCACCAAATACAGAAGCAGAAATCACTGCTAAAGTGGTTATAATAACAGGCATTACCGGGAATAATAAATAAAAGGCAAATATCATCAGAATTATTAAAATTGTCATAATAATGATAATCACAAGTATTACAAATTTCAACATATTTTGAATGGACTTGTACATACTCAGTCCAGCAAATATAGAAGATACCGCAATACCAAATACACGGTCAAATGCCGAATGTAATTTTTGATAAATACGAGCAATTTCATATCCAAAAATCTTTATCTTTTGCCATAAACTTTGAAAGGCTGCATTCAGAGGGTGTAAAAGGGAGGTTGCACTCGCTCGTAAATAATTCATAGATTCACTTATGGGTTGAGTTACTTGTACTTGTTTCTGAAAAATGCCCATGATAGGAGCCATTGAAAGAGCGATTGATGCATCCATAAGTTGAGCCAGACAGAATTGAAAGTTATCAGCAGAAAATTGTGTCGGGTTTACATTTGGATCTTTACCGTCAGGCACGAGATGCGCAATAGCAACAACAAGTGGATTACATCGCATATCATTCCAGTTTGCACGAATATGAGTAAGTTGTAAGTTTGCAAAAATATGTAAGAAAATACCAATAAGTCCTATGGTAACAGCTAGAAGTGGAACTGCATCTAGCATTCTAACTCCAACTACTGAAACATGGCGGGACTTTCAAACTTCCTTATGTAGAGCATTTGTATAGGAAGCTTCCAAATCGGGGCTGTGAATTTCTACATAGTCGCGAAACATGAGCCCTGTGGCAGTTTCTACACTTGCAGAAGGGCTCACAACAAAGGATATAAATGGCTGAGGAGTTATGAGGGCTGTAGGGGTAGATAAGTCAGAAGCACGTGCCCATGCTTGTTTTTCTTCACACCAAATACTTGTTCCAGGAGCAAATACCTCTCCCTTATATTCACATACATCATACGTTAGTTTTTGAACAAGTCCTACAACTCTTCCGTGGCTCAATTCATCTCCAAGGACAATATCCTTAGCTTTTTTGTGAGAACCAAAAGCCGGACACATTTTTAAAAGAGTATTAGGCTCACAGGCCATGGTGGAGTCATTTGTTGTGCACAGACCTATAGAACTCCCATTTAACATTTTCATCACTTTTTCCATAGCTTCCTTGTCGCCTTCGGAGGTTTCATCATAGTCTTTAAAAGTGTAGTCGCCAATCGTAAACGAATGTGTATCCGTATTTAGACATATGAGTGGACGCTTCAAACCCCCAGACCAGTTTTCTGCAGCCGTTGCTGTCGGATGGTATTTTGCTTGAAGCCATTGAGTATTGTACTTTACGTAGTGGTTGGTACTGACAAGAATATCGCCAAGCTTTACCATAGGTTGACCATCAGCATTAAACTGAAAAGTCGCTGTAACAATTTCATTATTTTGTAAAACATCTCCAATCTTCACATCACATATAGGAATGAACCCACGAGATTTTACAAAGATTGGAGTATTCGGATCAAAACAGAATGTATCAAGGAATTGAAATAAGAAGGTATTGCTGAAATTCTGTCCTGCTTTTAATCCTGACATACCCATAAAGATAATACTATACATCGTTGCCGATATACGACTCATTAAAAACTTCATACGTATGGCGGTTAATTGCACACGATAAAAGAGGGCTTGAATACGTTGAGAGAATTCACTAAATACTGTCGATGCCGTACCTACAATTGTCGCAAATATCATTTTAATACTGTTGATGCTTCCAAGAAGTGTTGAAAGAACTCCTGTAAATGATGCGAGATATGTGTAAAAGGGTGATGTTGCGGAGGCAGCACGATTATCGAATCCATTCTTCAGACAGAATTCCAAGTTTGTTACGGCGTCTTTTCCATACATTGGTGCCATTAACATGACATCGGGACGACATCTGTACGTTGACCAATTTGTAGTTACGTCTTTTATATTTGTCATGAATGAAGCTCCCACCAAGACACCTATAAATATAAGTGTCGTGAGGAGAATACCCAACATCTGACTGTCCCCTAGAAACAGAAAGAGGGAAGTTTAGTTTAGAAGGCACGTAGAGGTCCATAGGTCTTACGAACCCAGTCTCTGTCTTTCGCAAATATCACAGATGCTGCAGGAGCGGATGATGTACTCAGTTTCGCCACAGCATCCAACTTACGATATATATCCAAAGCTCCCAGTTCGTTGATAGCCGACTTTAGAGCGGCTTGGCGTTGTACATCGGGGAGTTTGTATAAATAGCCGAAGCGTTTCAACTCTCCTTTGCGGAGAGGACCTATCCTCGGAGCCCCCTCAGGCAACTTTCCAGGTTTTCCAAGGTCTTTTATACAAGCGGCCTTTACAAAGACGGGCTTTGCTTTCGGAAATACCTTGATAGACTTACCTGTCTTTGTAGTGCGTGTATATCCTTCCTTACGTACACGTTCAGTGATACGGCGCACATATGCTTTACGAGCCACTTCGCCAGGAGGACATACCTTTTTAGTCCCTAACAAAGACCCTAAGCGATTCTTTTGACGGCGACTCGTATTTTTCGCAGGACTACTATACTTGCTTGTAGTTCTTATGCATGTGCTCTTTACATGCGTTCCTGTATTTTTACGCGTATAACCACGACGACGTATAAATCCTGGAGGGCACTTACTCGTCTCCATCTGTTATACCTGAATTTTTATACAACCGTGCTATATGCTCAGGGGAGAGTGTTAAAGGGTAGTCTTTGAACATCAATCTGCACCATTCCGGTGCCAGAGATGATACGTGTATGTTCCATGGGTCAACTTGTTTTGATAAAGAGTTGATGCAGTCAATCAATTCTTGTTTATCAGTGGAAGGGACTGTACGCCAACGTAAATAGTCTTCAATTATATCTCCATCATTTGCTAGTGTAATACGAACATTTTGAATTGTTTCCTCTGGTTCTTGAGAAGCTAGAGTATCATTTTGAATAATATGCATACGATATTCACTGAGTATTTTCAAAATTTCTTTCAAACGTTCACTTATCATTTACGTTTCTAACATAGAGGTGTATTACAAGAAGGGAAGAAACCACCGCAAGAGTCAGCAGAAATACTTTTGCAACAAAACGGAGAGTTTTAAAGACGACCAGACAAATTAAAAGGATTATAATACAGGCGATAAGTATACGAATCATATCGGAGGAAGAAGAAAAGTTTACAAAGGCTTCTTTATAGTAAGGGCTTTGAGCTACATCATACTTCTGGTCAACGGCTGTTTGTACTTGTAATGTTGCGAGGTTTTTCATAATAGATTCGGGCGAGTTGGGATTTTTATAAGCAGCACTGGTACCACCTGCAGAACTTACAATAGGAATATTTGGATTGAAAGAAGGGTTAGGAGGTAGAGTTGACATGGCGAGTCTCTAAATCTACCGCGGGTAATTATACGAAATAAACCATTTTTGGTAATAGAGAAAAACTAGAAATGTCTGCACCCCGTCAATCTCAGTTTCAGCGCTCCCCGCATCTTCAAGAGGAAGAACCAGCTGTGCCCTTAGAGCCAGATGTAGCAAAGGCTCGTTCTATATATATTCGTTCAAACCTCGATAAAATACGAGCTATGAAAGATTCTGGAAAAACGGAAGATGAGATTACTCTAGAACTTCCGAGATTTGCAAAAGATTTTCCTTCTCTTTTCAAAATGGTTGCGAAATCAGAAGAATATAATGAGGGCTCTTTGAAAACTATGGTTGCGATGCTGGAACGTATGGGTTCGGGTGACTTGACCCAACACCAGGCATCTGTAATTGTAGGTCAACGTTTACATGATATGTATATTAAACCGAGAATGCCTGATATGGAAGTGAAAGAAGAAAGACAGTAATTAGGAAGAAGGTACTCCAAAGGCATCACACCATTTCTTACTCATATGTATATTTGTAGTGACTTTCTCTTCCAACTTGCTCATATCAAATTGCAAGGTTTCTTCAATAATTTGTATTTGTTGTTTTTCTTGCCATTCAATTTGTTCTTGAATTGCTTCCAAGATTTGAGGAGGCCATTCCCCTTCAATGAGGCGTGTTAAAGGGGATTGTGCGTGTTTGGCTTGAGCATCTTTGAGATGCTGAATCCATGCGAGACTCTGTGGGTCTCGGCTACCAATATAGTCAATTGCGATAAAATAACGTTCAGAATTGCATGGACGACTTGTTGCAGGTTTGTATATGGTAAATTTCTTGAAAAGTCTGGCGGTTCCTAAGAATAAGTCTTGGGTAGCACGGCTGTAGATGTCGAACAATTTGATAATCATCGACCCTCCTTTTGCAATACATCCTAAACCCATTGTAAATGACGCAAGTAAAAGAGGGAAAGCCATTTGTTCTTGGTTTCCATAGTCTACGCTAAAATCAAATCCACCGTCTGCAGTAAAAATCTGGGAATCAGCTGCGCGTTTACAAAAGAGGTTTTGGTTTTCAGGTATAAGAATATTCCCTGTATCATCTACGCCATACTCCAGTTGAATCTGCGAGTGTTTGCGCAAAAACTGGATAGACCTTCTCCATCCAGGAATATGGCTTTTTGTGGGTCGTAGCGTCATTGCATATAAGGCCTCGATGGGAATTTTCTTTTCTTTTAGAGCTTCCACAATACACTGTAGAAATCCACCAGGTCCTTCACATATATGGGCTGAACGGAACTTCACCCCCTTTGACACAGTTTTCCAGAATTCTACAACTTGTAACATCTCAATCATTTTGAAATAAGAACGACTGAGAGGATGGACTTTTGCTAAAGAGGGGAAGGTCGAGTCATTCGTTCCTGAAAAAATAGCTTCATAGGGATTGGTAATTTTCTTGCGAAGTTCCCATTCTTCGTGCGATTCAATATGAGAAATCTTGTTTTTTGAAGTGATAATATTAGTGTGTTCAGATTCTTTCCAGCCTTCTTGAATATATATAAGTTTCGGTAATGTACCTTGAAAAGGAATACATTGATTCAGTTCCCAGGGGACTTCGACGTCCATTACCTAGTATTTGTTTTGTATGTTTAACCTGGCTTGTAATATTTCAGGCAATAAATTAGAGTATGTTGGTAACCATATATCATATAGTAGGATATGATATATGGTTTTATATTTCTCATGTATTATTACATAGTCGCTCATTCTATTTTATCCATAAAATTCATCATGTCGTCAAATATAAAGACCTCCGATTCTGGAATACGATGGATGGGCATATTATAGAAACCCCCTTACAAACTATAGGAATTTTTGTTCCTCTTCTATTCTACAAACCTTCTATTGAACTTTTGTATGCATTTTTTGTTGTCTTGATGCGTGGATATATGCGGCATGATAATCGTTGTTCATGGTTAATTGGTAATCATCATTTATTACATCATAAACACGGAAATTATAATTTTGGAGAATATTGGCTTGACCGATTATTTGGAACATGTTATCCAAATAAAAAAGAATATGTGTATGGGCTATTGTATGTGTAATGGTCTACTCATCATCTTCTAGGACGGCGATTTACATAGAGCCTACTCATCGTCCTCCAGGACGGCGATTTCAATATCAGGTTCATCATCAATCAGTGTTGTTGACTTGGGTAGAGTGATGTTCATGCGCAGACGATTCGTATTGCAAATGTCATCCGCATTCTGTGTAAGTTCTGCGTCAACCTCTTCTCCTGTAGGAGGCGCTTGTTCTTCATCCAAGGGTCCTACAGGTGGTAGACCCTTCTGCAGACGTAGAACCGCCACTTCATCTAAGAGAATATCACTGAATGCCGTACCTGCACGGATAGGCTGACCTGTCATAATATTCGCAGAAACACCTGTAATCGGATCCATTTCACCAAAGACTGCAGCTTTCAGCAAGATGCGCTCAGTCTCCTCAAAGGATGCCTTGGCTAGAGGTCCAATGTCCAGCTTATTAATACCATAACGGTCAACTGACATGAGGCGCCCAGCGCGGCACATAACATCCACTAGGAGACCCAGATGGCGGTAGTTAATCTGGCCTTCCTCGAACAGAGTCTGAATCTCATTGTACAGTGTTGCACGTGCAGCCTCAATACCCAGCTGCATATAGATATCGTGTACATGTGTGCTATACACGCGGCTGCCATCTACTGCAGGATGGTTCATAGCCTCTAGGAAGTTGCTACCATCCGTATCAAGAATATACTCTTCCTTCGTCTCATACTTACCCTCTTTCTCATTAAACACGTAGCGCTCATCGCCCTTGCGGAACGTGGCCGCCTTAATGCCAGGAAGGCCGCGAATAATCACGGAATTCAGAAGCTTGTTCTGGAACTTCTTGTAGGCTGACATCATGTCCATGCTTGAAGGGTCAGTCTTCGTCTCTTCCATATACTCTGATGATAGGCGGATACGCATAACCAGCTTCTGACTATTGAAGTCTGAATAGATAATGTTAATATTACTACCCAGACGTTCACGCAGAACAAAGTGGATATCATCCATAGTAATGTTTCTGTCAAACATACGCTGTCTGTCAAGTTCAATACGCAGAATGTACTTGCTCCAGGCCATCTGGCCTTCGGCCGTCTCAAACAGCTTGTAGAACTCAAGAAGCTCTCTGTCCTCCTTCAGTACACTTTGTGAGTCCTTGGGGTCATAGTAAATTGCAGTCTTCACCGTCATATCACGCAGTAGCGTCAACTCCAACTCTTGCGCGACTTCACGAGCCTTCGTCTTGTTATTGGCATACTCAGGCTTCAGAGAAATTGTTAGAGAGGTTGCCTTCGGATTTTGCGTGACCTTGAGAACTTCCTTGAGGCGCGGTACACCACGAGTCACGTTCGACTTGGAGGCTACTCCTGCTAAATGGAAAGTGTTGAGAGTCATCTGTGTGGATGGTTCGCCAATACTCTGGGCTGCAATAATTCCCACGAGTTCACCAGGCTGAACCCAGGCCTGCCAATTCTTTGTAATCAACATCTCGCATAATGTGTCAAAGGCGGATTCAGTGAAACGCTCTTTTACAATGATTTTTGCAGGAGCCAGGTAGTGACGTAAAAGAGCCGCCCAAGTCTTGTGGAATGATTGAGTGTTCTGCAGGACTTTTGTGATTCCATTGAGAACATGGAGAGGAGTCAGATTTGTACGCTGCTCTGTAGTAAGACCGAACTTTGTCTTGACATTGAAGATAAGACGCTCCAAGTTCACAGCCGCAAACACACCACCCTGACGGCCTCTGCGGAATACGCCTTCTACAAACATCTTGCGATCCGCCTTCACTTGTTCTACGTAGGTAGCCAAAGCTTCCGCATCACTGCCGCGGTCAACACCCTCACCCAGAACATTCGTCAAGTCTACACCAACTAGACCATAGTCAGAGGCAATTTCAGTATCTGTCACCTTACTAATTTCCAAGTTAAGTGCCTCAATCTTGGTAGAGTTGATACCATCCTC
>Ga0114968_10000632_pt1 | contig 26061 bp, 21 predicted proteins | sample M_130807_EF_Meta_FD_87020 | JGI IMG/M metagenome (GOLD analysis project Ga0114968, IMG submission 87020) | Freshwater microbial communities from Lake Montjoie, Canada to study carbon cycling - M_130807_EF_MetaG | ecosystem: Environmental > Aquatic > Freshwater > Lake | place: Lake Montjoie... | reverse complement strand
CAACAATGTAGCAAAAGTAGAGACAACGGAAGAAACACCTGATATGAAGAAAATTACACCCAAAATATCTACGTTTTACAATAATAATAACGATATCAATAACAATAAATTAAATCGCCAAGAATCTGACGTAAATGATTCGGATTCGGATTCGGATTCAGACACTGAGACAGATTCCGAAAATTCAACTTCATCGTATGATGCGGATTTAGACATACTAGAATCTTTTGCTAAACCCGACACTTATTATTTCTTGGACAAACACGAGGGCTCTCTGCAATATGATATAGGGGTGGTGTGTAATGAGTATACCGATATAACAAAACCATTAACTATTTATTTGTGTGGTTATGAAGTTCGTATGGACCATAAAACACCCTTTTTATTATATTTGTTGCAACAAGATGGTGCCGAATTTTTATTCCCACAATTTACGTTTAGTTGTCCGACAAACTTGCAATCTGATGAAGGTGATGAGGATGAAATGGGTCCAATACAGGTCTATTTCAAAAATGAATGTTCTAAGGTAATATTGGATATTATGGATTTAGATGATCACACCGATGCACGTGCATTAGCGGATATTTATAAAGGATATGTCCAAGATAAAGAAGATGCGTCGATTATTTACGTATTCTTCGATTTTTCGCGATTCCAAATACGTCAATCTGAAACCGTAAAACGCGTATGGGCGTCCATAGATGAAATATTTTATTGTCGTCAAGTATTTGGAATTGATGTACATGCAAAAATATATCAATTATTCCAAAATACACCCTCAGTTATGCGTATTAAAGATAAGCAGGGTGATTTGATTGAAACGCCAACCATATTATATTTATGTGAGTTGGATGAACTGGGATTCTATAAAAATGCATATTCTTTAGAAGAAGAAGAACCTTCTGAAAAATCATTATCGCTCTTTGACGATCGTATTGACCATCCTATTTTAGGCAATTTTTACTATTTTACCACCGATCCATTACAGTATACAAATCCCTCCATTTTTAATATACGCCGGTTTATTGGAACTCTTGAAAACCCTATTTATGTTATACATCCTTTAACTGATCTCGTTCATAAAGCAACGACGAATGAAAGTACCATTGGTAAAGTATCATCTACGATAGAAACCACTTTTCCAAATGGTGCTGGGTCTGTCATACCAAATATTGTATCGTATTTTTCTAAATCCGCATCATCTTCCGAATCAGAAGAAAAAGAAGAGGAGTCCAAAGAAGAGGAGTCCAAAGAAGAGGAGTCCAAAGAAGAGGAGTCCAAAGAAGAGGAGTCCAAAAAGGAGGAGTCAGAAAAAGAAACCGAACCTATAGATTTGGAAAAAGCAAATAACGAATCCTTGGAAGAACAAGAAGATAAAGAGAAATCCATAGAAGAACAAATAAAAGAATTATCCAACGTTGATAATCCCTGTATTTATTTCCAAGAAATCATAGGACAAATAAGTATTCCATTTTGGTGTATGAAATCAAAACAATATATAACCGAAATATAACCGAACTATATTTTAGAATACTATAATACATTCTTCTATAATGAATGGAAACACTGAACAGAAAAAAGGGTTTATTCCCGCATTAAAAATGACTGCAAATCTAGCGAACAGAGGAATGAAAAACTCATTTACTGCAGTAAAAGATAATGTACTCGTACTAAAAGACAATTTTTTTGGAAATACCACTACTCGAACTTCGACTACCATTTTTGGAAGCCTTTACCAAATTTTATTAAGTATTATTGATGTAATTATGAGTATATTTAAACCAAAATACGTGTCTGAAATATCATTTTTTATATTTGCTATTTTATTTGGGTTCATTTTTTTTAACGCGACTATTGCAAAAAATGGGGTTAATGGTTTATCAACATTTATTGGGTATTGTATGTGGTCGTGGATTTTATTTTTACTTATAATAATTGTTATCAATCGGATAGCCCTTAACATGTAAGATATATCCGTGTTTTGTAGCCATTTGACTGCAAGAGGTGGGGGTGGGGGGGTGGGGGTGATCAGGACATCTATAATATCTTTTATTTTGTCATTATGAACCATGACAAAATAAAAACCCTATTCTATATTCTAGACCTAGACCTAGACCTAGACACTAGATACAAAAGAATACTCGTCCAAGAATTGTTTAAAAACGGATTCATCCAAAGATTTGTTTTTAATATTACCCGCAAAATGATCCTGTATTTCTTCCGCAATAGGCGGTCTTCCTGAAACGTGGTTAAACATCACTACATAATCATCGATCTGTTTTTTATGACTATTGATACGTTCTTGGATCGCCTTCTCGCGCTTCTCTTGGATTTGTTTCGCCAATTCTTCCTCTTTCTGTCGTTTTATCGCAGCCTCTTTTTCTAGCTCCTCCTTTACTTTCTGTTGCGCAGCCAGTTGCATCTCCATATCATGCACATCTTGCTCCTTCTTTCGCAGCTCCTCCTCGCGTTTCAAGATGTCATTTTCCACACTGATTTCAAGCGCGGTTTTGACTCGTTCTGGAATCGCGATTTCATTCATTGAACCATCTAAATCGGTCTGTATACCGAACTCTATAGACTTCATTTCAAACTCTTGATACCAATGGTGGCGATTTTCGGCGGATGATATCAAAAGATCACACACATCGGGTTTTATCAAATTCTCGAATTTCTCCAATCTGAGTTTACTGTATTTGGTGATATCGATACCAGTTTTGTAATCCTTCATTCCGAATGTCATCATGAATTGTTTCACAATATCGGGTGTAATTGACGGGCTGGTTTCCATCAAACGGTCGAATTCTTGGCGCGACATTTTCAAAAAGGGTTCTGCCTTCATACGTTCCTTGGGATCTTTCGCCAATTCAATCCGAATATTACGCGCGAATTTGTCCCAAGATATGGCCGCAATACGGTGTCCTTCATTGAGTTCGGATATTTTCAAATACTGTTGGATAGTGGTCAGAATGCCGATAAAAATATTGATGGTTCCGATGATCATGGGTGCGTAAGTCTGGTACGCCTCGGGTATATTTCCCTGTGCAAAAGACGCCGTTCCACTAATCGTCGACAATATAATTGCGGGTATTGTATACCACGCCTGCGATCTCGAATACTTCTGGTGTGCCTTTGTATGCATCCATTTATAACACTGTGCAACGTCGCACCATTCGACCAAGATTTTCTCGTTTTCTACGGACCATTTAATAGGCGGCGTTTTTTCCTTGGGTTTTTGTCCGTCTTCGGCCGTACCTGGTCTTGATAATACCGATTCGCTCCTATCTTGGCGACTGTTTAATTCGCTTCCATTTCCATCACTCAAGTTTCCGTCGATTGTATCCATTCTGGACGAGATAGATGTACTCTTTTTCAACATAGAATGGGTCGATTTCGATGATCTTGGATTATTTCTATAGGATGACATGAATAAATACTATAATACAATGGTTATATTATAGTATTATAATTTTACTCGTTGGATTCGGTTATCGTATTTGCATCTTTATCTGTATCCGTATCTATATCTGTAGTCGGATTGATATCCGCAGTTGTTTCGGGTTCTGATTTAGTGGCTGTCGCTGTATTAGTGTCTACAGGTATGGCTATACCTTTAACATCATCATCTAAAACCACGACAATATTTTCGGTTTCTGACTCCGATTTTGAGGGCTGTTTTGTTTCATCCAGGGACGACGCATCTTGGACATTGTCTCCTATATTTTGACTAAATAATACTTCTGTAAAAGAACCACTAACGGCGTCTAACGATTCTTCTTCAAAGTTTTGTATCGAAGGTTTATCCACGAATTCGTCATCCATGTCCAAGAGATTCTCGGTTTCACACAACAAAAGTTCGATTTCTGTGGGATCTTCTTCAGCCAAAGTGTAAAACTCCTCCAATTGTTTGCTATCAATACCGGCATTTTGACGATGTTGGTGATTTGCCAAGATATCGTCCTCGATTTCTGTATGAAATTCCTGGATCTTGGAGAAAAGCTTGGACAAGTATTTTTTCTGTGATGCATGGAAGAATCCAATATAAGAAGTATAGAGTCCGATCTGTTCTCTTATCAACGTATTTTCATATTCCAATGTATGCAAGAAACTGGTTATGGAGATCCCCCCGCGGGCAGTGTTATTATAATCCACGATGGTTTGGCTCTTCTTGATAAAGTGTGTATACAGATAGTTCATCAGCTTCAAAATATCGGCGTGGATCGAAATGATGTCCGCCATCTTGTATTCGTGGAAGGGTTCCAGGTCTTTGTAAGGCGTATATTTGTTGTGGTCGGTCTCTATTGTGCGGAGATCGTGGTTCGATTCCGATAGCTGTACCAAGATGATGTGATAGAGTTTGTAATAGTCGCCATACATGCGATTGTTGATCGAGGCTACGGATCTGGACAGGTGATCCATTTCTAAGATGAGGGTTTTGTATTGGAAATAGAAGGAGTCCAAGCAAAAAAGGAAGATTTTCTTGGTATTGTGTTTCACCAAGTCTTGGTACGTAGTCTTCAGTTCGGCTAACTTGATGGCCAAGGTTTTGCGTTTTTTGATGATTTCATGATAGGTTTGCAAAATCCCTTGAAATTCGGACTTTAATTTTTCGATGTCGAATAAGTAAAGCGAGGACATTGCTATAATAGTCCAAGAGAAGTTTTTATCTAGAGGTGAACCTAAGCCGAAGGAGGAGTAAAAGCATTCGATCTAGGTGTTCCTCTTGGCGTTCCTCTTGGCGGTTTCACAGGTTCATATCTCATCGGGGTCGGTTCATTGCAATAGACATACAAATCTCCCATCTTGGTTTTGCCCGCGAAGAATTGATCGTTTAGATCAACCCTCTCCTGAGTCTGTATTTTCCGTGTAATCGTATTGCATGCATCCTCCACATTATTAATGTATAGTGCTTGTATAGTGCGAGTTTTTCGTCTAATACCTTGTATGGCGGGATCTCCCACCATTCATCAATAGGCTGGTGTAGTTTTACTAGAAATACATTCTCCAATGTTTCTGATAAATCGGGTGCGCCCTCTTTTGTGAAAATAATAAACGCGATTTTTTTGTTAGGTGTTGCATTTTGTCGAAACCATTCCAGCATTTCGCGAACCTGGAATTTACTCGCATCGCTAGTGAAATTGATAAAGATGGTCGGGTTTTCAGTTGTCAACATTCCTTTGAAATTCGAGATTTTTTCGTCAAACCTCCGCACTATTGTATCATAGTTCAAGAGCGTTCCCGAAATATCACAGACAAAATCATGGATGAAGATAAATCCATAGATTTTATGTCGTATTTTTTTGGTATGGATCATTTCTAGCTTTTCCATGACGTAGACGCTTTCATAATCACCGTCTTTTAGGTATTGCAAAATAGTATTGAATTCGTATTTGGCTAACATAAACAGAGTTTTTGTCTTATTTATCTGTAGTATGTCATTAATAATAATATAGGGTTCGCACTTATCACCGAAATGCTGGAGATCCATGGTATACATCTTTTGTAAATAATATTAGTACATAGTATTCCTTTATATTTTACAGTTATTTACATCGATGAAAATGGAAATTATCTTATGTAGTAAAGAATTACGTATAACCAGTTTCCAAGAATGTTCTTGGAAAATCGTGGTTGGAAAAAGCTTGATCGCAACACTGGATGAATTTTTCATAGATTTCTTGATAAAGAATCAATTGTTCTGATTTCTCCATCTTCCACCAACCGCATGTTGTCTGTTGTAATTTTATAATAAATACGTTCTCTATAGTTTCTTTTGATAGATCGAAATCGTTATATGTAAAAATAAACAAAACTATTCTTTTGCTTGCAATTTTATTTTCGTTAAACCATTGCATCATTTCAGAAATCTTCATGCCATGTACGTGCGATGAAAAGTTGATGAGAATAGTTGGTGTATTCGACGTCAACATAGTTTTAAAATTTTGGATCTTCTCGTCAAACCTATTTTTTACAAAATCATAATTTGTTATTTCCGAATTATCATGCTTATAATCATGGTTAAATGCAAATTTGTATTTTGTATGATCTACTATATTTGTTTCATTCATTCGTATGGAAAGAAATTCTTTGTTATATATATTTTCAAAACACCCATCCTTCAAATAAGAAATAATATTATTGAAATGATACATACCAAGCATAAAAAGTGTTTTTTTATTGATGGTTAGTATTTTATCGATAATAATTCCCGGTTCGCAGTTATTACCTAAATGACATAAATCTATTTTGTACATCTATATCTTGTATATGTATGCTGTATGTATAGTAATATATACATACAAATATATATTGTATATATGATTTTGATATTCAATATTACTGGAGGGTTTACCGATATGTTAAAAGACCTTTTATGTATTTATAAATTTACTAATCTTTACAAGATTTATTTTACAATAAAACAATGTACCTGTCGTCATTTCTCTAATCCTTGTCATTTTGGACAATACGATGTAGAAGAATTATTTGATGTTTCGTCATTTATCAATAATCCATTTTATGTCAACTACAAAGAAATTGAAAATAATATTACACATAAAAATACATACGATTTTTTTTCGGATAAAGTAAAGGGCAATTTATTTCAGTCTATACAATCTGAAAAACGTATAAAAATGAGAGAAATATTTTCAACAATTATCAAATTATTCAATGAACAGGCGAAGGAATTTATTTTTGTAGGCGGTGGATTTAGAGACTATAGTTATCTAGATAACGTACATGAAAGAATGGAGATAGTAAAAACGATTAAACCCTCTAAAAAAATACAAATAGAATACGATAAAAATATAAATATCCTACCAAAACTATACAATTTGATTCATTATCGTTATGAAGATGACTGGATTCCTTATTTGAAAAAAAATAATTTGCCATATATTATCCCACCAATCGACGAACTTATTGAACATATACCCTTTAAAGAAGACTATAAAATATATATATGTACAAGCCAAATTAATGCATTACAAGAAAAAGGCCTTTTATATAATAATTTGAATACATATGATATTATTTTAACGAAAATAGAAAATGATTTAAATTTTGATGAAAATGGGTTTTTAGATTTTTTGATAGGTATGAATGCACAAGAAGTTTATTGTGGTATTGGTGGATTTTCACAGGCACTAAATGTATTAAAGGGAACAAATAATTATTATCATAAAATGGAAATATTTGCAAAATATGATATATTATGTGATCAAACTATTGACCGATGAACACTATCCGTACTTTATGAGGATTACAATACAATATTCAACAATATAAATTAACATGATAAATGATCGCAAATAATCTTTTTCAACTCACGATTGAATGTTGCATAGGAGAATCGTGTTTTGTCCATTGCGCAAAGATATTTATAAGCAGACGCGATTGTCTCCGCCGATCCAATCTTTGTTTTGGCCTCTTCCAAGCAAGAGAAATAAAAAGGATAATCTGAACCTAAATATTCAATAACCGATGGAAGTGGATTGATCAAGATGGGTGTATTGTTCATGATACATTCCAATACAAGATTATTTGCTATAGTATCATATAATTCCAAGAAAACAATGTGTGTATTTAATATGCTATCGTATTGCGGATTCGGTAAATTGTACAGAAGGCGAGTATTGTGTATTACCTTTATGTAATAATCAATATCTTCTTTTTTGGATGTAGATATAGATAAATGACTATTACTAGGTAATCCTTTTGATAATTCACCATATACATACTGTTCTACATGTGGTCCTTCCTCTGATTTGACAACAATCGTTTTTTTGCAGTTGTCCAGGTGTAAAAATGTATCGAATTTTCGCAGCCACCAGCCCATGGAGACTAGTTTTTTAACGGGGGTTGCTAAATAGTTATCTATATTAAAACGATTCAAAGAAGTAGTTTGCAATGGGTGATACAGTGCATGAATACTTGGACCACCATTCGTAAATTCAGCTTTTGCTAAATCATCTAAATAGGTCTTGTGATAATTGGATAAACAAACTAGTAGTCCGAGATTATCCCTGACTTTTGTAAATCCCTTATTTTTGAAAACCTTTTTATTTGTGTATAAAAAAGTTTTATCAACATCAAATCCACGTTTATCCAGATTTTTACATGGAGGATTATGAATGAACGAGATAAATGGATATTGATACTGTTTAATCGGAATATCTGCATTGTAATAGGGGAATGATAACTCTAACCAGTCATCAAATATGAGAAATGGTAGAGCTATATATTCTGGTTCTTTGTTTGCATTCATTTGTGTATTATTTTTGTAATGGGATTCCGCTTGTTCGCAAGTATTTAATTTGTGTTTCATTGCGTATATAACCCATTCAAAATCGGGATTCTGGTAATAAAACCGATCGCGGAAACAATCTTCGGTATAATTTTCGCTAAGGAAAGATTGGATAACCGCCTTCCATCCAAATCGATGTACACCATATTTTTCGTATTGTGGTTTATACAATAATAAACGATAGGGGGGGGTGTATCGACATGGGTAAAACATTTGTATTATATCTATCATATTGACCGTGAATTTTTTATAATATTCGTAATGGAGCGGTTTTGGAACCGACCCATGGCGAACATGTTGTTTGTAAAATTCGACAATATCTCGAATGCGAATATTCGCAACAAATTGGTTCACATCGACAAAGTCTTTTTCGAATTGTTTGTATTCGTCATAGATATACATGAAGATTGTGTATTCTTCTTCGACCGGTGATTCAACGATTAGATTATTCATTATTATTTTATATTTTGCTACCAAAATATAAACTTTTGTTTACCGCATATTCCTAAATTAAATCCATTTGTAAGGTCCAGATCCATAAACGGGGGTGGATTTGCTGGGTTCTACATCGATCGACAAACGCTCGCCATAGACAATCCAGAAAAAGGCTCCATTGTTTCCGTAGACTTTGAATTGATTGTTGGCTACTTCAGTTGTCTTCAAAGGATTGGAGACGCCTTTTGTAGCTTCGTCATAGATTTCTGTAATATGGACGGTAAAGTTTTTTGCTAAATTCTCTACATAAGCGGGCAACTGGATAACGACGTATTCACCGTTCTGGATAGCGGCTTTTCCACGGTAATATACACCGGCCTCGGGTCCTTCCAAACATGCGTGGACCAAGAACTTGTTCGATTCGTTGGGGTGATCGATAACAAATGATTTTGCGCTTGGATTACTTGTATATTGAACCTTACCTGAAGTTGTATCATATATTAAAGAAGGTAAACAAGTACCTGTTTCAGTATATTCTTGAATATTTGATATATTGTATCCTGTTGATTTTGGATTACTTATGGTCAAACCATTTGCATTGTTCACAATACTGATCGACATTTTTGGTTAGAATATTATATATATACTATACAGGGTTATTATTTCTTATATTTTTGAAATATTCTTCGAATTCCGGATAATTCTCTATTTTTTCTTCATAACAACTAGTTAAATCTTGTTTAAAGAATCTAGGAGGTGAGGGATTCTCTCGAATAGTAATACCCACTTCTGATACATATTTATCAAATACGTTTTGTTGTAAAAACAATCGTTGTAAATGTGTATCCAATGAGTGGAATGTTTCATAATGAATATCAATAGAGGGTATCGAGCATTCTTTTACGATATCATATATTTTGGTTTCTAGTGTGTCGTAATACACTCTTTTACGCTGATATTCTTTTTTATCAAAAAAAATCTTTTTATGGGTTGTATCAATACAACTATATTCATTTAGGTTTCTAGCCTTTTCATTTGATACAAATCTATCTAAAAAATCCCTCTTCAAAAAAATAATACAAGATGAGTTGGTTATAATTTCTTTTGTTTGTTCCAAGGATAAATGATCGTAAAATAATTTGAAAAGAAATGACTCTTCTTTGCAATGTTGACTAATATTCTTTAGTAGTTGCAAGGGATTGTCTTTTATTTTTGTATATAATTCTTTTAATGGTACATTATCATAATTATCTTTAAATTTATTGTATAATTTAAAATCTCCTATATAACATTCATTTTTATTGAATAATTCATAACTAACATGGATATTTGTAAACGATTTTTCAACAAGATCACAAAAATAATTAGATCCAGTTCTCGAAATAGTTATAACCGTTATCAACGGTTTATTCATTTTTTATATATGTTTAATAGTTATTATACGTATATATTTATATGTTTTTTATTGGACAAATAATAATGGCGTCGTCCAAATAGAATATACAGGTGCAGCCATAAGTTGATCGATTTCTTTTTGAAGATCCTCGTATTCTTGGTTGATCTCTTCACATGCATCTTGTGTGAAGAAGGATGGACCGATGCATTTGTTATTTGGCCCGGATGACAAATGTAAACAAAGATCGAAAATATCATTGCAATCGGGGTCTAACTCTGATACAAAAGCTTCTGGAATCTCTTGTTTTCTGGCGCATCTGGATTCAAAACTTAAGTATGGTTTGATTTCTAAATACACAGAGAGATCATTGATATCATAATGAATACGTGTTGACAAGTTGCGCGCTGCATTGGCGGCAACACGATTGCCTTCCGAAGTGTTGTATGCTTCGAATCTGATAAATGCGAACTGGTAGACTTGCTTGCGCTCATTTGTCTTATTGTGCATATCGATATAGGATATTTTTCCTAGATCCAGTTCGTCGAACACTCGGATAACATCCTGTTCATTCATAGTAGGCTTAATGTAGGGGATGAAGACAAAGACTTGGTTAGACGACATGTTTTCGATTGACTTATTTGGTTGTTGTGCAAGGCACGCGATGAAATAGAATAGCAGTAATATAAACGTTTTCAACTAATTTGGGGGGGGTGCAATTCAATAAATGCAAAAAAAGCATATCAATTTTCCGGATTTTCTTAGAAAATTGAATTATTGCGTAAAACCAGATAAATATATTATTATACTATACGTACTACTGTAGTAAACATGTTGCCCATTTTCAAGACTGTTCTATTATCAGCGGTGGCCGCTGTTATCTCTGTTTCTGCATTCGAACACGGTTCTGTTCTAAACCGTTTTACTGAGTGGTACAAAACCTATCGCGTCGAATTCCGCGACGAGGCTCACTACGAATCCGTATACAACCAATGGTTAAACAATGACGACTTCATTCATCGTGTGAATACAAAAAATTTGACGTACCGGTTGGGACACAATGCTTTTTCGGGAATGTCTTTGGATGAATTTAGAGATACCTATTTGTGGGATTCTCGCATTCGATTGGTCAACAATTTGCGCGGAAATGAAGCCGGTGGTGTTGTCTATCCGGTAGATTCAACTCTCCCTGCGATAGTTGATTGGACGAAGAAGGGGGCTACTACCGGTGTAAAAGACCAGGGTCAATGTGGCTCGTGTTGGTCGTTTTCCACCACGGGTGCATTGGAGGGTGCGTACTATATCAAAACCGGTGTTTTGCAGAGTTTCTCAGAACAACAATTGGTGGATTGTGATACCTTGCGTAATGGAGGTAAGGATCACGGTTGCAAGGGTGGACTCATGGACAATGCTTTTGCATGGATCAATGGTAATGGCGGACTTTGCTCAGAGGCTGCGTATCCATATGTGTCTGGAACAACACAGACCGGCGGAACTTGCCAAACCTCTTGCAAACCCGTTAGTGGAAGTGAGGTGAAGACATTTGTCGATGTTGTACAAAGCAGCGACAATGCGATGATGGCTGCATTGGCGCAACAACCCGTTGCGATTGCTATTGAGGCCGATCAACGCGAGTTTCAACTATACAAATCAGGTGTATTTACAGGTGCGTGTGGAACGAACTTGGATCATGGTGTTTTGGCGGTCGGATATGGTGAAAACGCGGATGGCGTGCAATATTATATTGTGAAGAATTCATGGGGACAATCCTGGGGTTCTGGTGGATATATCTTGTTGGGTCGAGGTGTGAATCCAGAAACCGAGCTGCCTTATAATAAGGGCTCTGGACAGTGCGGTATGTTGATGGAAGGATCTTATCCTGTTTTGTAAATACATTTATCTAATGATAAACATACGTTCAAAAATAACAATCCAAAATAAAAACAATATATAGTATTGTTTTTATTATAAGGTAAACCCACGAGATATGGATTCCTCAGAACAAACCATACCCGAAGTCCCCGAAAAGTTCCGACCCACCATCATCGATTTTTGCAATGATCTTTCGATCACTTTCCCCGAATTCTCCTATTTGTGGAAACGATGGACCGATCCTGCGTGTCCAGAAGGAGAATACCAACACCTCTATTTCCATTGTTTAACTGTTTATCCCGAACGTTTTTTCGATATCTTGAACCAAAATGCCGAACTATTTAGCGTGGAAAACCAGGACAATACGGCTTTTTTACCCAACGTCGAATTCAAGATGTTGTTCAATTGCCAGGGAGTTAGCGAGAAAACACGCCAAACTATATGGAAGTACTTGCAAGTGATTCTCTTTATCATCGTGGGATCTGTCAAGGATTCGAATCAATTCGGAGATGCAACCGCCAACTTGTTTGACGGTATCGATGAATCGGAACTTCAAGATAAGTTGAAGGATGCTATGGCTTCGATCGCGACCTTTTTTCAAGGATCGATAGATCCGACCGAAGGATCGATGGACGAAGGATCAGATGGTCAAGAAGGGGTCTCAGAAGAAGAAGATTCCAAGATGAAGGAGGCTTTTGAAAGAGCTTTCTCATTCATGGACCAAGGTGGGAACCAAGACGGTGGTCAAGATGGAGAACCATCGTCGGAACGCAAAGAACCTCGTGGACCCTCGGGAAATCTCCCCAGACCAGAGGATATTCATGATCACTTGAAATCCCTCTTTGATGGCAAGATCGGAACTTTAGCAAAAGAGCTCGCCGAAGATATCGGCCAAGATTTAGCCGATTCTTTGGGAGGCGATCTTTCGGATATGAAATCAACAAAAGATGTCTTTGCCAAGCTCATGCAAAATCCCCAGAAAATCAGTGGACTAGTGAAAACCGTCGGAGAAAAGCTCAATCAGAAGATGGCGGCGGGTGATATTTCGAAAGAGGATATCATGAATGAAGCCGGCGATATGATGCGCCGTATGAAGGACATGGGTGGTGTAGACCAATTCGCAGACATGTTCAAAAACATGGCCAAAGGTATGGGTGTGAATATTCCCAAGGGTGCCAAATTCGATACCAATGCTTTGAAACAGATGGAGCAAAAGATGACCGCGCGGGATAAATTGAAGGCACGCGCCGAAGCCAAAAAACAGAAGGCTACCATGGAAAAACTCGCAGAACAAGCCAAGTTGCAAAAACAAATGGCGGATTATCAAGCAGCCGTAGCCCGTGGCGAAGTGTATAGCATGGAGGAGACCGACAAACCCGATAATTACGTGTTTTCACTCAAAGGCCAGGAGAAACAGGCCAAGTCGGTACGACCTATCCAAGAACCATTAGAAAACACATTGATAGAATCGGTCGCATCTTCTTCTTCTTCTGGTTCAACTACATCTCTAACAGCTAATCAGAAAAAGAAATTGAAGAAGAAAGAGAAAGCCAAGAAGGAAAAAGAAGCAACGGCGGCATTATAATAAAATCCGCGCCACAAAATAAAGGATAGGTAAATAAGCGACGTAGTAGCACCATAATGCTCCGGCTACTGATTGTTGGTAAAGAATAAAACTAGAAGTATATGTTAACAGAGAAACTAATGCGAATTTAACACCATACTTTACACCCAAAATTAATATACTACACATCGTGAGCGTGAAAAAGATATACACTAGATGGTGTCCTTTCATATTATTCCATTTCCAATACAAATGGTTCGTTTCATTTTTGAGTGTGCATTGATCCGAAATGCTCAAAGATGTAAAAAAAGGAATCGAATAAATAGTAATAATTATTGCATAAATACACATTATTGCGATAATAAACCTACTCATCTTAGGTCTCGCAATATATAGAATGATAAGTCCTAATACAATTGGCTGAAGATGGTTCAATAACATACCCATAATGGATACCATTTGATTGTAATTATCACAAATTTGGTGTCTCCATAGCAAAAAATCGATTCCTTGCATCAAAGACACATACCCTAAAAAGAAACCAACGACTTTATCTGGAGTAGTTCCGAGAGAAATACATAAAGCGGATCCTATAATACCTGCAGTAAAGGATACTATACTTGCTTGTTCCGAGAAACACATATTATATTATTTATCAAAAAACAATATTATTACTATAACTTTATATAATATTGTTTACACCGATGAACATTTGAGTTTGCACACTTTGTGTGCGTATCCAATTGATCTATCGCTAACGTTGCCATTGAACACTATCCGCACAAAGTGTGGATAACAATGTTCAATGATGTATACTGTTGCACTCTATCATCGAGTGATACTCAAAGCATAAGGATTACCTTTCAACTGAGACAATACATCACCATTGGATCTTTCTGCATGAGAACCAGAATACAGGGTCTGTTTCCCCTGCAAACGACCCACTTGATCAATGGATGGTACAGATCCGTAAGGCACGGAGCCCACCGGTGCACGATCATTTTTCAAATAAGACGCGTTATCTTGATTGGTTATATTCACCTGATTATTCAAGAGTGCCATGTTTCCAGGAACCAATCGACCATTAATAACAGACGATTTGATGTCATTGTTGCGTTGACGATACTCGGCTTCATAATTACGCGGTTGTCTAGAATGTTCGCCTGCACTAGAGTTTCCAGAATAGAATCCATGTTGGTTCATACGTGCAGTTGTTATTGGTTGGTGTTTTGCAACAGTATATGCACCACCATTTTGCAAAACACCGGAATTTGACTGCAAATGGAATTTAGAATATTCTGTGGTTTCTCTGATGGTTGTAGGTGTTCGGTCGTTAGGATTGATAAGATAAGAGTTAGAAACAGTGGTTCCAGCATCACCATAAGTTCGCAAATTACCTATAACATTTTCACGACGCGAAGGTCTCAATACATCCAAAAGCGGCGATATAACGGCACCAATCGTACCACCAATAGCGCCAAAATAACTATTGTCATGGTTCACTTGATTTGCAGTGCGGTTATTGGGGTATGCAAACTGTGATTTCACTCCATAATCATGCTGATCGGAATTACCGTAGGTTGTTCCATCGGCAACGCCTAAAGGTAGTTGTCCAAGATCAACATGCCTGGATGGCATGTATTCTCCATCCACGTAATTTCCATCTACATATGCTCCTGCGCCGCCAATATAAGAAGCGGAAGTTTCAGGACGGCTAACATCGCGGTCGATGGGTAATGCACGCAATGTGGCACCTTTTTCCAATCCCGTTGTGGTTAGTAATCTATCTTGGCCCATCTCAAATGTTCTTGCAACCCGGTTCTTTTCAACTTGCCCAATAGATCCGAGCGTTTTAACATAATTACTCGCAGGTCCTTCATAGCCCAAAGAATTTAATCCACTCGCCTTGGGTTTATTATGTACGCGCAACTCATCTACGGTTTTATCCAACCATTGCTCACGTGCCAACATACCTGAATTATACCCCCCGGCACCTTCTGTAGTATATCCTAAACCTAATCCAGGACCAACCAATTCTTGTTCGAATGGTTTTACATTCGACATTTTCATGCTAGGATTAACACGACTTTGGTAAAAATCACTCTGATTTGGTGCTCCATAAGCCCATTGGTAATGATCCGCCGGTGCAAAAAGAGGTGCCATTTCAACCTTTGTTTTGTTTTGACTTCCCGAGCCGGTGTAATTATCTATCAAGGCCTCTGTTGCATTAGATTCGTGGACGCGTGTTCGTAATTTTCCTCCAAAATAGGGTACCATGTTGTTGTGTCGAAAATAATCACAATCCACTTTTTGACCCGTCAATGATTCATAAGCGACTTTTGTCGAATCGTTGCAATTCATTCCTGTAGTTGTTTGGTTTGTGGAAGAAAACAAGTTTCCTGGGTGGGATGGATTAAAGTATTTATCTGTGTATGCACCTTCGTTTTTGTATGCATTATTTACTGCAAGATCTGTTGTAATATCAAGATCGGCATTTTGTACTTGATATATATTCGCATTTTGATTCACGTCAAAATTTCTATTAGGAATATTGGTGTTTGGAATATACATACTATCGAATCCTTCTACACCGTTTGAACCTTTACCTCCCGATTTATCCTTTTTGTTTTGTTGACTAGAAACAACATACATTCCACCTAATGCAAACAATGGTATTGCGATTTCCATATCTTTGTTTGATTATCTAAATAATACTATTATATTACTTGTATATAATAGTATTCGGTATTTTTACTATTTATTTTATTGTACAAATACGGTTTTATAGTAAATCCTATATAGTGGCAGGTGGAATACACATTGTGCGGCCTGTCAAATAATACTGTAAATCATCGCTACTTGGTTGAACTTCGCAATTATCATTCGAAACGACAGGAACTCTTGGTTTGTAATAATCTTTTTCCAAAATACGTGTCTGAATGTTGTCGTGGAACTGTTTTTCCAAATTAGCTTGAGGATTAATCCAAGGTTCTTCCCAACGAGGTTGCTCTAAATCTCGATAAGTCCAAGCTGGATGACTCGCACGTGTCTCTTCTACATAAGGATTTGCGGAAGAATATGATGGTCTGCTCGACTGTACATTGTACTTTGTATACACATTATCGACAGCATGACAGCCGAGAGGTCTTCCTAAACCAATCAATTCACTTTCCAGGTTTACTGTATTGGATTGTAAATTAGCACCCCATCCCTGAAGACGCAAATGTGTATCTTCAAAGAAGGGCAAGTTGACTCCTGGACCGGGTACGTTTAACATGTATCTACCAGGACCGGTTTGTTCTTGTACTTGCTTTGATATTCTAACAGGATCATCATAATATCTTGTAAAAGACATTTTAATATATTCTATACTACTAAGACAAAATATTTCGCTTTATATAGACATAAAGATTTTTGTTATTTTTACTATATTATAGATATTATACCTAATATCAATTGTATTATATAAATTATATAAAATACAACAACTTCACAATTGATGACAACACCAATACCCACATTATGTCTCAATATGATCGTAAAGAACGAAAGTAAAATTATCAAAAGATTACTAAATTCCGTTGCACCCTTTATTGATAGCTATTGCATATGTGATACTGGTTCTACGGACAATACAATTGAACTTATTAAAGAATTCTTCGTGGATGCTGAAATTCCAGGAATCATTGTCCAAGAACCATTTAAAAATTTCGGATATAATCGATCTTTTGCCCTAAAAGCGTGTGAATCGATTGTCCAAGGTGCGGACTATATTTTGCTATTGGATGCCGATATGGTATTGCAAATAGATCCTAAAATAACAAAACAGCAGTTTTGCTCTGGACTAATAACCGCGGATGCTCATTATATTTTTCAAGGAACCGAAGCATTTTTATACAAAAATATTAGAATTTTAAGAAACAGAGCAGAAATGTCATATATTGGTGTGACACATGAATATGTTAATATACCCAAAGGATTGTCTATCAAGATGATTGATAAATCGACTGCATTTATCCTAGATATTGGCGATGGGGGATCAAAACAAGACAAATTTTTGCGTGATGTCAAATTGCTAAGCCAAGGAATTATTGATGAACCAGAAAACATTGTGCGTTATACATTCTATTTGGCCAATACATATCGTGATTCGGGTCAACCTGACTTGGCAATCGAAACATATAAAAAGCGAATAGCCCTCGGATCTTGGTTTGAAGAAGTCTGGCAAAGTTATTATAACATTGGAAACATTTATTACAATAAAGGAGAATATGGAAATGCCATTTATAATTGGTTGGAAGCATACCACATACATCCAGAGCGTGTAGAGAATTTACATAAAATCATCCAATATTATCGGTTGCAAAGTAAATATCAGATAGCTTACCCTTTTTATGTTTTAGCTAAACGTCAATTACAAAAGTTAGAAAAAAACGGTATCACACCAGATTATTTGTTTGTACAAAAGGATGTTTATGATTATAAGGTAGATTATGAAATGACTATTCTCGGGTACTATTGCAATACTGATGGGTATGATTTAGAACGTATTTCTATGGATGTTTTGGCCTATCCCTATTTAGATGAACATATACTAAAAAATGTTATATCAAACTATAAATTTTACACGAAAGCGTTATATGCAAAATCGGTACCAGAATCGATTGGACCTTTGCATATTTCAAATGAGGAATGGTGTAAAAAAGGGTTATTAAACGCTATCGGAACACCGGGGCAGTCTTTTGCTCAACATTTCTTGGAGCAAGGGTTTGTACAGAGTACGCCTTCTATCATTGCGTTATCAAACAATCGGTTTGGCATTTGTATACGATATGTGAATTATAGAATTGACGACAAAGGTGGATATGTGAACCAATCTAATATAGAAACACGGAATGTTGTGTATATTTATCGTCAAGTAGACCAAGATGCATACTCATTAGACCAGTCATTTATTGTAAAACACGATACTACATATGATAAAGTCTATGTTGGAATTGAAGATATCCGATTGTTTAGCCGAGATGGAAACACCATTGAATATTCGGGAAACCGGGGTATGCCTGATGATACAATGCAAATCGAGATGGGACGGATCGATTTAGCTACTGGGTGCACTGTAGATGTGATCCATCCTCGTATTCCGAATCAAGGACGTATTGAGAAGAACTGGATCAACTTCTGTGATTCATTGACCAACGTAAAACGCACCGTCTATGGATGGCATCCTATCGTGATAGGCGATATTGTCCAAGATCCAACCGCGAATAATCAACCAGTATTTAGCAAAACTCATGAAATTGCCACGCCTGGGTTTTTCAAACATGTTCGAGGATCGACCCATGGACTGGTCATAAGAGATGAGATTTGGTTCCTATGTCATTTGGTAAGCTACGAGGATCGCCGATATTATTATCATTTAGCAGTAGTCTTGGACTTGGCGACATATCGATTGAAGGGATATAGTCCTCTATTCACTTTTGAAAAGAAGCCCGTGGAATATACTTTAGGATTTGTTTATCTAGAAGAGTCCAAGACGTTTGTAATTGGATATAGTATTTTAGATCGCGAAACCAAGTATTTGGAGGTTGCGAAAACGTGGTTTGATGATTCGATGATTCGATGATTCGATTTCTCTTGTCTTGACAGACCGACGAAATCGATGAAAAACGACAAAAACATACAAAATTGAAGTGCATTTTACCGGTTTATTTAGTATCATTCAACTATCAACTATTCTACTATGTCCATTCAATTAGGAGTATCCGATCGTGTTATTGTCCAAGATCCAAAAAAAAACAAAACTTGGTCGGGAAAAGTCATGCAAATAGATCGTGTTTTGATTGATTGCACCATGCCTTATGTCGGTTTTGAATATAATGCCTTTGTCGAATTGGATGGAGGTGTATCCGATTATCGCGAGATCCTGTTGCAAGGTTGGCCCATATATTATCGCGATAACATTGGGCATGTAAAAAAATATTATATTAGCGAATACAGTGGTCCGCACGAAGACTTTAAGATTGTAGTCGACGGATCCTATAATCTATTAGGTATGGATTCTATGAAGGGATCATGGGAGAATATAGTATCGATTTTGATATCTACCAAGTATTTTACTGTGGTCCCGAATCATCAGACGAATCTGGCAATAGGACGTTTTCCAGTTGAGGTGAATTACTAGACAAAACTTTTGATAAAACGTGAGAAACCATACTTGTTTTACATAGTCCGTAAGACTGTCTGTGCCATTGTGTAATACCATGTTGTCGAATTCCATCTAGATGTGCTCGTGTACCGTATCCCATATTTTTGTCGATAGAATATCGTGATACCAAATCCGGATATTGTACACAAAGATTCGCGATATAATCATCTCTAGCCACTTTTGCCAGGATAGATGCGGCAGCAATAGCCGTATATTTATTATCGCCACCTTCGATTGTTATACTTGGTATTTCGCGAATTTCGCCGGTATTTTCGGAAAAGATTGTATATGGTTTGAAATCATTTCCGTCGACTAATAGGAATGGATCGTTATTGATACCTTTTTCTATCATTTTTTCGATAATTTCTTTTATACATGCATGCATTCCACGGAAAACAGCCTGTCTAATATTAATTTGATCTATAACGTCTGCCTCAATATATTGAACAGACCATGCAATCGCATCTGTCTTGATATATTCTGAAACTTCTTGGATCTTTTTTTTCGATGTGAACTTTTTGGAATCTTTCATTCGTGTATGGTCGAATTGTTCGGCATCTTTAGGTAAAACTACGGCTCCTACATAAAGACGCCCGAACATAGGTCCTCTACCTGCTTCATCCACACCAATTTCGTAAGTGTTGTTAGAATCGAAACATATGTTTAGTGGCATTTTGTTTGTTGTCATAAATATAGTATAGATATAAGAAAGTTAGTTTAGACATATTTTGTTATTAAAACTACATATCAATTTTACTTCGAATCTTTTTTCGAACTATAGAATATATAGTTTACGTTAAAATATAAAAATGGCACATATGAAAATATCACCAACACTATTGATATTAATTCTTATATTTATTATTTTCTTGGTTTATTTGTTTATAATGCCTAGAAAAATCAATGAAGGAGCAACAATGCTAGGGGCAGGAGTACCAGGTTTCGGAGGTTCATTTAATATTAACCCATTTGCAGGTAATAGTATTGCAACACCTTTCCCCGGTACTGTTGCTCCTGCCAGTACCGCGGGTACATCTGCTCCTACTACGGCTGCTCCTACTACGGCTGCTATTACATCTGCTCCTACTACGGCTCCTATTACATCTGCTCCTACTACGGCTCCTATTACATCTGCTCCTACTACGGCTCCTATGACATCTGCTCCTACTACGGCTTCTAGTACAGCTGCTCCTACTACGGCTCCTACTACGGCTCCTATGACATCTGCTCCTACCACAAGACCTATAACATCTGCTCCTAGTATATCTGCTCCTAGTACATCTGCTCCTAGTACATCTGCTCCTAGTACATCTGCTCCTAGTACATCTGCTCCTATAACATCTGCTCCTATAACATCTGCTCCTATAACATCTGCTCCTACAAAAAAAAATAACGAACACGAAACTACATTCGGACAAGTAGGAGAAGCAATTGATACATTAGCAGCAGATTTGAAACCTCTTATAGCTGAATTGGTTAGTGATGTAGAGAAATTCATGAAAAATGATGGAATCAGAAAAGTATCTGATACTGTGAAAGATACGATTTATCCAGTTAATAACGACGGTAATAATTCAGACAATAGTGATAAACTAACATACATTTGGGGAGGAGATGTACCAAGACGTCCTGTTGATGAATCGGGATATAATTGGAAGAATATTTGGGGAGGAGATTTACCAAGACGTCATATTGATAGATCTCGTGATGATAGGAACAAACTTTGGGGGGCACATCCTGCAACAGATCGTCCTCTAATACCAGAAGATCCATATATTGGATTAGGTGGATACCCTAGAGATCCTTATGGATATCCTCTGACAGAGTTTGTACCACCTGTATGTCCTATGTACCCTCCTTATTTGTATCCACCAAACGGCGCAATAACACCCACCCCAACTACAACATCTTCTCCAACAGCGACAACTACAACAACAGCGACAACTACAACACCAGCGACAACAGCAACTTCTACACCGACATCTACTAGTCAAGGTACATTCTTGCAGAATTTGGGAACCGGAACATCAAATCTGTTAACTGGTGCAGGAACCGGAACATCAAATCTGTTAACGAGTGCAGGCACAGGTGCTTCTAATCTATTAGAAGACGCTGGATCAGGGGGCGTTAAAATAATTAGTCAAACTGTAAACACTGCTGGAAATATTGTACAAAAAACAATTGATGCAGCAGGTAATATTGTTGATCGCACTTTTGATACAGCTGGAAATCTTATAAGTACAACCGCCGGTTTATTGGAGGATGCAGGATCTGGAACAGTTGGATTATTAGAAGATGCAGGTTCTGGTGCAGCCGGTTTAATAACCGGTTCCGGGGCTAAATCAACAACCGCTCCTAGTGCTGCTTTATATGGTGCTCCCGGCCAAGTTGGATATTATGGTGGTGGATACCAGATGGCTAATCCTCAGAGTCAATATGCCAATGTAACAAATTACTTCAATGCATTGCCGCAAGTTCCTTCTAATTTTATGCCAATTACTAATGATTTTTCGGCGTTTGGCAAGTGAAACGACTACAAGTGAAACAACTACAAGTGAAACAACTACAAGTGAAACGACTACAAGTAAAACGACTACAAGTAAAACGACTACAAGATAATATATTGCGTTCATAAAATGCAATAAAAAGACCTGTTCAATATAGAGTAGTTATTCTATATTCAACATAATATTTCAATCTATGAATTCAACAATATCATATACATCTATACTAGAACGTGATGAAATTGCAAACCAAATAAAAGATATATTAAATCAGTTTGAAAAAAACCACAGTTCATCTACTTATAAAAAAGGTATATATATATTCGGGTCATCTGGATGCGGAAAGTCCTATTTTGTTAATGAAATCCTGAAAAGCATGGACTACGATATTATCAAATATGACGCAGGCGACGTAAGAAACCGCGCACTTATCGAAACCATAACATCCAATAATGTATCTAATTGCAATGTTTTACAAATGATGAGTAGAAAAATCAAAAAAATAGCGATTATTATGGATGAAATTGATGGTATGAATAACGGAGACAAAGGCGGTATAAACGCACTCATCAAACTCATTCGTCAAAAAAAGACGAAAAAACAGAAACTCGAAAATGCAACAATGAACCCTATTATTTGTATAGGAAATTACTATGTAGACAAAAAAATAAAAGAGCTTATCAAAGTATGCAATGTTTTTGAACTAAAACCGCCCACTCCGATACAAATAAAAAAAATTTTGGATATACACGTCAACACAATTCCCGAAGATATTAAACTATCTATCTTGGACTATATCCAAGGAGATTTCCGTAAATTCGATTTTATTCACGATATTTATAAAAAAAAACCACATTTACTAACAAAACAAAGACTCAGCACAATTTTTCAAACAAAGTCATACAATGAAGACGCAAAAAACATAACACAGAATCTATTTAATGAACCGGCGCCTATTCATACACATAATCTCCTGATGAACGATACAGACCGAACTATTGTGGGATTATTATGGCACGAAAATATTGCGGATATCTTGGAAAAAGTATCTATCGATCAACGATTTCCGTTTTATTTAAAAATCTTGGACGGTATATGTTATGCGGATTATATTGATAGAATAACATTTCAGAATCAAATTTGGCTATTCAACGAAATGAGCTCTTTATTAAAAACGTGGAATAATAATCGAATGTATCATGAAACCTTCCCTGAACATAAAGGTAAGTATACTCCACAGGAGATCCGATTTACAAAAGTGTTAACTAAATATTCAACCGAATATAACAATATTTTGTTTATTTATGCAATGACCCAAGAATTACAAATGGACAAGAAAGATTTAATTGCCTTTTTCCAAGAAATGCGAATATTTTTTTCAAATTATCAACATATTGCCGAATTTTCAAAACCGGCAACTATGAAAAATGGAGAAAAAGAAAGGATCGAATGGATAGAAAATTTAATGACCCAATTGTTTGAAAATTGCGAAATATCAAAACTAGATATTCGAAGAATGTATAGGTATTTGGATAAAAATGTCAAAAAAGAGGCAACTGTTTTATCCTTGGACAATGATGACGATGACACCGAAGATGAATAATATAATTTGGTACAAATATAATAGATGATACAGCAATTTTTATTTTTATGATGACGGTACTACATCATAAAAATAAATTCGTAAACTACACGGATAGGTTCAGATATATTTACAGTATTTTCACAGGTTTTAGATCGTTAATTTCAACAGCTTCAAATGTTATATTATTTTTGTTTTCTGGACCACAAACAGATTTTTCTAATATAGTATTTTGTAATTTTTTCTGAAGAATACTTACTTGAGAAGTCAAATATTCGATCTGCTGATTTTGTCCTTGAATTAATTTTACAATTTCTTCTGCATTCATAGAACGAGGAGGTTGTCCCGGATTATTCGTCATTATTTGAGGAAATTGTGTTTGTTGTTGCATTTGTTTAATTTGTTCTTGTTGGTTTTGAATCAATTGAACTATTTCATTCGAAGATAAAGCGCGTGATGGTTTTCCAGGCTCATTAATCATAATTTGTGGAATACCGAAATTACTTTGATCGCCTGCTTGACCAGGAATAGGAGGTAAACCACCATTCTGTTGCTGTTGTTGTTGCATCATCATCTGGTAATGTTTTGCGCGTGCTTCTGCCTCTAATCTTGCGCGCTCTTTTGTTAGTTCTTCAATTTGTTTCAATACGTCTGGTTTCATTTTGGGTTCTCCAGGTTCATAATTTAATAAAAGTTCATCGATCTTATTCACGAAAAAGTCGTATATTTCTTCCTCCTTAGAAAGTCGAATAAAATCACGAACTTTTTTAGAAGACTCTTTCATATACTGAGGATGTGGGTTTTCCAAAAGTTTACGTTTATCAAATGTATTATGTTCGTGAGAAAATACCAATATAGATTTCATGGGATCCAACTGAACAAATGGAATAGTATAGTTTTTTAAGAAAGCTTTTTCTTCGGCCAAAGCAGCTGTATCGTCGTAGCGCGTTTGGTCCAATAGCTCTCGTTTGAATGCAAAAGTTCCTGCTGTTGCGTGATTCGGACCATAAGGACCGCACTGATACATCTTTTGAATATGTTTAAAATATACATAAAGTTCGCTAGATCCTGCACATAGGGCTTTAGGCGATCCTTGTAAACGTTCTACAGCATGTTCAACGCGGTCTGGTGGATAATAGTCATCGTCGTCCATATAAACAATAATAGATCCGCGCGTTTTCTCATGCATCAAATTTCGTTTTGCGCCTAAAGTCATTTTACCTTCGACCGAAAAGTATTTTATTTGAGGAATATTGGCGGCGTCAATCAAATCCTTGATTTTGTCCGTTCCGTCATCCACGATGATCCACTCCATACGCGATTTAGGATAGGTTTGATTCTTGAAACATTTGAACATAGTTTGAATAAACGGTCTGCGATTGAATGTAGGAGTACATATAGAGACAAAGGGATGAACCTTCTTTGGGGGTGGTGGCGGAATATATTGTCCCGACTTTTTCTTGCCGTTTTTTCCCATGGCTTATCGATATACTCTATTTTGGATATAATAATATATTTGATGGAACGAGTTTATGTTGTTTTATTGGAATGTTGTTTTATGAAAAACATCAACGGATGGCCCTCCTGCCGCTAATATAGGTTTATTCGCCACATTCTTACCATCTCGGTTTACGCCTTTTTCTACACCATGTGTTTGTCCCAAATATCTTATTTCCTCTTTCTTTCCTTCCTCATCCTCTTTCTCATCCTCTTTCTCATCCTGTTCTGGACCTTCGTATTCTCCTTGATGATATTGATCTTGATCATACTGTGGTTCTTGTTGTTGCTGTTTTCTATACTGAAAATTGGTATTATAATAATCCCGATTTGTATTACTACTATTTCCATAACCATTTCCATAACCGTTGTATGATGATTGCGAAAACCCTCCAATCGATGAAACTGGAATATTCTTGTCAAACCCCAATTGTGTGTCTTTAAATGTATTAATCAAATCCACAATAGACCTATATTTCCATCGAATAGCAATGAAAAATAAGACTATCAAAATTGCGTTTATTATGATAAGCCATGTGAACAATTGTTTAAACGAACTCTTTATAGTTTCACCTACTTGATTTACTACAGTTTTTCCGAAACTTCCTCCACCATTACTTGACGCCTTTTTGAATAAAATAATCTGATAATTCTTTCTATAAATGTCAATACCTCCCAGCAAGATAATAATCATAATT
>Ga0114968_10000629_pt1 | contig 26102 bp, 24 predicted proteins | sample M_130807_EF_Meta_FD_87020 | JGI IMG/M metagenome (GOLD analysis project Ga0114968, IMG submission 87020) | Freshwater microbial communities from Lake Montjoie, Canada to study carbon cycling - M_130807_EF_MetaG | ecosystem: Environmental > Aquatic > Freshwater > Lake | place: Lake Montjoie... | reverse complement strand
TCTCGTTCAGCACCGGAGGAATAATGGTCGTTTTAGCCGCTCAAGCCACGCAACAGGGCAACCCGCTCGTCACCTTCGTCATGGTGGGTGCATTCTTCGCGTTCTACTGGTTCTATATGCGGCCTCGCAATAAGAAGCGTCGAGAGCAAATGACTCAGAGTCGTAACTTCGAGGTGGGCGATGAGATTCAAACCATTGGTGGACTGATCGCTACGGTGACAGACATTAACAATGACAAGATTGCCGTTCGGACAGACAGCGGAGTCGAGTTGACCTTTATTAAGCGGGCGATTGCCGGCAAGTACAACCCGCCTGTATCCGTCGCGGACTCCGCTCCCGAGACTGACGCTGAGGCTGAAGGTCAGTAGTGGCTTCAGGCCCCGCCTCTAAGCGTTCCCTCATCGTTGCGCTCTGCGCAACGATGCTGCTCTCCTTTGGCTCGCTCACGCTAACGCTCGTACTGGGCTGGGCTCCGAAACTTGGCTTGGACCTCGCCGGTGGTCTCTCTGTGGTGTACAAGCCAACGACGCAGGCGTCACAGTCCGATCTTTTACAGGTGGTGCAGATTCTCTCGAATCGCGTTAATGGCCTCGGAGTTTCCGGTGCGTCCGTCAATCTCCAGGGAACCAACGTGGTGGTAAGTGTGCCTGGAGCGACCAACGCCCGTGAAATTTTGGCATCCATCGGCCAGACAGCGCAGCTGCTATTTCGCCCCGTACTCTGCGAAGCGCCAACTGCCGAGAAGTTGGAACCCTTTACGGGGGCTGCGGTTCCCGCATGTAATCCGCAGTACTCAATGGCGCCCTCAAATTTGAACGTAACCCCAAATCCTCAAACCGCAGCTGGCTACACGATGAACCCAGTGCAGCCCGATCCTTCGTTCAGCACCATCCCGTCCACGCCATCGTCAGCCGATTTTGCCGATCAGACGGTTCTGCTGCCATCAGCTGGCAACCCCAGTCAGCGATACGTTCTGGGCCCAGCGCAGATGACTGGCACCTCTCTCAAAAATGCTGTTGCACAGCAGGATCAAGCTGGTGCATGGATTGTTAGTTACAACCTCACCGGTGCCGGAAGTGCGCTGTGGGATCAGGTGGCTACCGCAAACTTCCACGGTTTGGTAGCCATTGAGTTGGACGGGGTGGTTCAATCGGCCCCAATTATCCAGCCAACCGAAGCGTCACCACGTTCTTTCGGTGGGTCGGGCCAGATTTCAGGATCGTTCACGGAAAGTTCCGCAAAGAATCTCGCCATCGCAATGCAGTTTGGTTCGCTGCCTGTTCGGCTTGAGCCCTTGACGACGCAAACTGTTTCACCGACGTTGGGTCGATCCTCTCTGGTAGCGGGACTGGGCGCTGGTCTAGCCGGTCTTCTTATTGTTTTGCTTTACACCATCATTTACTATCGCGCCCTAGGCCTGGTGATTGTGCTGGGACTTGCTGTTAGCGCCGCAGCACTGTTCGCCATCATCTCTGCGCTAGGGAAAACTGCGTTGGCTCCGAGTTTCGACCTCGCCGGTGTGACGGGGTTGATTGTGTCGATTGGAATTACGGTCGACAGTTTCATTGTGTACTTCGAACGATTAAAAGATGAGACCAGGGCCGGTCGAACGATGCGAAGTTCGGTTGATCGTGGCTTCAAGTCCGCATGGCGTACGGTGCTGGCCGCAGACCTCGTCAGCCTGCTCGGAGCGGGCCTCTTGTATCTAATCGCTGTAGGAGCGGTGCGCGGGTTCGCGTTCTTCCTGGGGCTTTCCACACTGCTGGACATCCTCGTGACGTGGTATTTCACTCGTCCACTGGTGACGCTCCTTGGCCGACGGAATTCAGATTCATCGTCGAGTTTCTCGATGGCGGCTGGAATTGGCGCAGAGGTGAAGCATGGCTAATAGCGAAGAGTCCACCCTTAACGAGAAGATGCCTAATGGTTTCATGCGCATTTATCGTGGGCTCACGACGATAAATTTTATCTCTCGTACCAAGATCTACTTCATTATCTCCGCAGTCGTAATTATCGCGGGTCTTGGTTCAATCGGTCTTCGGGGCTTAAATCTTGGCATTGACTTCAAGGGCGGCACAGCCTGGGAGGTCATTGCAGTTAGCACTACCACTGAGGAAGTAACAAAGGAAGTTGAAGCCGCGGGGGCCAGTCAACCAACCGTTTTCATTTTGGGCGGTTCGACGGTTCACGTTGAGGCTGACCTAAACGCGCTCACGGGCGCCGAATTGACCAAGGTCGAGAATGCGGTTGCCGACGCGTTGGCCGAGATTGCAAAGAAGTCGGTCAACCAGGTCTCTATCTCCACAGTGGGACCTACGTGGGGTGGCGCTGTTACGAATCGTGCGCTGCTCGCCCTCCTCGTCTTCTTCATTGCTGTCGTCATCTACATCAGCGGAAGATTCGAACCCAAGATGGCCATATCGGCTCTAGTCGCCATGGTGCACGACCTGCTCATCACCATGGGGATCTACTCGATTTTTGGGTTCCAGGTGACCCCCGACACCGTGATTGCGCTACTTACAATCCTTGGTTATTCGCTCTACGACACCGTCGTGGTCTTTGACCGCGTGCGTGACAACTCCAAGGGCATTTTGAATAATGGTTCGATGAATTATTCCGAGATGATCAATCTGTCGATGAATCAAACATTGGCCCGGTCGATTAACACCTCTCTGGTGGCGATTTTGCCAGTTCTCTCAGTTCTCTTCGTAGGTGCCGAGCTGCTCGGAGCGACGACGCTGCGCGAATACGGTCTCGCTCTCTTGGTGGGCTTGATGGCCGGTGCCTATTCGTCTCTGTTCATCGCGTCGCCGCTTTTGGCTCTACTTAAGGAGCGCGAGCCGCGGATGATTGATCTTCGACAGCGCTTGGATGCCAAGGGATCTAGAACCGTGTTGTCTGCCCGAGCTGCGGCCGTGTTGGCCGGCGGAGGAGGTTCGCCACAGGATGGATCATCTTCCAAAGCGACCATCACCGCCAAGGCTCGCAAGCAAAAACGTCGATAATCGACCGGTAGGCTGATTTCATGGTCAGCGTCGTCCAAAACCCCCTTCAAGGTGAGGTCTTGGCGCCTTTGCTCGAACCGGTTCTGGATGCATTTCTAGCTCGATTTCCAGGGGCGGAGACTCTCACGATTGAAAGGGCCTGCGCGCTCGCCATGCAGGCCCATAAGGGTCAGCTCCGTCGTACGGGAGAGCCTTACGTCACGCACCCGATAGCGGTCGCCGCCATTGTTGCCGAACTGGGCATGGATGCCAAGACGATTGCAGCCGCTCTCCTCCATGACGCTGTCGAGGACACGGCAGTAACCAACGAGATGGTCGCTGAAATGTTCGATGACGAAGTAGCCGCCATTGTCGACGGCGTGACAAAGCTCGACAGTTTGGACTTTGCCACGAAGCAGGAGCAGCAGGCCGCGACGATTCGCAAAATGTTTGTAGCGATGGCTCGCGATCTTCGTGTCATCATGATCAAACTGGCCGATCGTCTGCACAACATGAGAACGCTCTCGGTGATGCCCGTAGAGAAACAACGCCTCATCGCCCAGGAGACCCTCGACATCTACGCCCCCATTGCACACCGACTCGGTGTGCAGCGGGTCAAGTCCGAGCTCGAGGACTTGGCTTTTGCAACCTTGGAGCCGCGCCAGTACGGAGAAATCGAACAGATGGTGGCAGCTCGAACTCCCGAGCGTGAGGATTACGTACAAGTTGTTATGACTGAACTCGTCGACAAACTTCAACTCTTTGGTATCACTGCCGAGGTACGAGGTCGCCATAAGCACCTTTGGAGCATCTACGAGAAGATGGTGGTCGAGGGTAAGGAGTTTGACTCAATCTTTGATCTAATCGGCCTTCGGGTGATTGTGGATGAGGAGAAGGAGTGCTGGTCCACCCTCGGTGCGATACACGCTCTCTGGCGTCCCCTCGAGAACCGATTTAAGGATTACATCAATTCTCCCAAGTTCAACCAGTACCAGTCGCTCCACACAACCGTCCTGGGCCCTCAGGCGAAGGAGGTGGAGATTCAAATACGCACGAAAGAGATGCACTATCGAGCGGAAAATGGAGTGGCAGCTCACTGGCGCTACAAGGAGAACCCCTCACCTAACGAGATCGCCTGGATGCAACGGATGGTCGAGGTGGAACAGGGGAGCGATGATTCGGTTTCATTCCTCGAAAATCTCAAGTTGGACCTGATTACGGACGAGATCTACGTCTACACCCCTAAGGGTCGAATAATTGCCATTACAAAGGGCTCCACGCCGATCGATTTCGCGTATGCCGTTCACACCGAGGTCGGCCATCGTTGCATCGGGGCCAAAGTGAACAACCGACTCGTTCCGTTAGAAACGGAACTGAAATCGGCAGATGTGGTCGAGATTGTTACCGACAAGTCCGATACCGCCAGCCCCAGTCGTGATTGGCTAACTATTGCTGTTTCATCACGGGCGAAGAGCAAGATTCGACAGTGGTTTCAGCGTGAACGCCGTGAAGACGCCATGGAGAATGGGCGCGAAGAGCTGATCGGCGCCGTACGACGTGCCGGCCTCCCCATTGCTACGTCGATTTCGTCTGACGCGATGAGTCGCGTTATTGATCAATTGAATCTTGATGATTTGGACGCCTTGCTTGTCGCCATTGGGGAGCATCACCTCTCCGCGCAGTCTGTCGCACAGAGGCTCGAACGAGAGCTCGCTGGTGGAAATGACGAACAGATGCCAACCTCGGTCGCGAAGGTGTCCAAACTCCGTCGGGACACCCGTCGTTCATCTGGCGTCTATGTCGAAGGACTGGACGATGTCATGATCCACTTGGCTCGCTGTTGTTCGCCGGTTCCAGGCGACGCAATCATGGGTTTTGTGACCCAGGGGCGAGGTGTTTCCGTCCATCGAACCGACTGCTCCAATGCAGCCGCCCTGGCTTCAAGGCTCGGTGATCGTGTCATTGAAGTGGAGTGGGATGGTTCGACGCACGGTATCTACAGGGCCACTCTCAAAATTAATGCTTTTGATCGCACGCGACTGCTCTTCGATGTCAGTCGAGTGGTGGCCGAATATCACCTCAACATTGTGGCCAGTAGTTCAACAACGGGCACGGATCGCATTGTCAAAATGACTTTTGAAGTGGAGTTTGCCGATCCTTCGCATCTCTCAACTTTGATTGTCGCAATTAAGAACGTTGACGGTGTCTTCGAGGCATTCCGAGATCTTCCTGGCAGAAAGGGCTCCTCGTGAGCGAACAACCTAAGCAACTCGTTGCACCTACCGGAACCCATGATGTTCTTCCCGATTCGTCAAGAGCATGGGAACGTCTCGTGGGTACGTTTAGCGAGTTGGCACACCAGTGGGGCTTTGGTCTTGTCCTGACCCCTATGTTCGAAGATGTAGCCGTATTTAATCGCGGCATTGGTGAAGAGAGCGATGTCGCCCGTAAGGAGATGTACGTCTTCGAAGATCGCGGTGGTCGTACGTTGGCGCTCCGCCCAGAAGGTACGGCCTCCGTGGTTCGCGCATTTGTGCAACATCATCCGACGACTCCCTGGAAGGCCTGGTACGTAACACCCGCGTTCCGCTACGAACGACCTCAGGCTGGCCGTTACCGCCAGCACCACCAGCTCGGTGTTGAGGTATTGGGCACCGAGGATCCGATGATTGATGTCGAGGTCATCGCGCTGGCCTGGCGCTTCTACGAGGCCGTAGGTTTGCAGCAGGTACGACTTATGGTGAATTCGATGGGCCATAGTGCGTGTCGTAACGCATTCGTTCTGTCTCTACGAGACCACTTGTCAGGCCTGGAGGCCCAGCTTTGCGAGGAGCATCAAAAGGCGTGGTCAGGAAATCCCCTCCGCGTGATTGATTGCAAAAAGCGAGATTGCCGTGCCGTGATTGACGCCGGTCCTTCGATTGCTGACGCCCTCTGTGCGGAATGTGACACCCACTTCACTGCGGTCACAGAAGGACTAGAAGCAATCGGTGTGCCCTGGGAGCGCAATGTGAAGCTGGTTCGTGGTTTCGACTACTACAGCCGGACAACGTTCGAATTCGTGTCAGACGCGCTGGATGGGGCGCAGAATGCAGTAGGCGGTGGAGGTCGTTACGACCAACTGGCCGAGGATCTAGGTGGCAACCCCACGGCCGGGGTTGGTTTTGGTAGCGGAATCGAACGATTGCTGTTGGCGCTTCAGGCCGAAAATCCCGAGCGTTTCGAGGCCCTGAGGGACGCCAGTATCGACGCCTTTGTCGTGGATACGACGGGCGGCCAAGAGGCACTTCAGATCTGCGACGTACTACGACGTAGCGGGCTAGCCGTTGATCGTGCGTACGACGGGCGCTCCATGAAGTCGCAGTTGAAAGCGGCGGACCGTTCCGGGGCTCGAGTAGCCATTTTGGTAGGTCCTCAGGAGCTTGAAGCTGGCACTATTACGATAAGAGACCTACGAGCAACAAATGACGGCGATCGTCAGAAGTTGGTTCCGAGGTCAGCGCTGGTAGATGCGGTGCGTGAGGCAATTGAAACGGGTATGAACTAATGACGACGAACTACGAAGCAACCAGCCTCCGAGACAGGATGTGTGCTTCCGTTTCGGCTAGTGACATCGGAACAACCCTCACCGTCTGCGGCTGGGTAGCCAAGCGTCGGGAGCACGGCGAGCACCTCGCCTTCGTTGACCTTCGAGACCGCTCGGGTCTGCTTCAGGTGGTCGTTGACGGTTCGGTCGATGTTCGGAGCGAGTACGTGTTACGCGTTACGGGCACCGTCTCGGCTCGACCAGAAGGAACGGTCAATGACAAGCTCGATACCGGGGATGTCGAATTGACTAACTGCACCGTCGAGGTTTTGGCAGCTGCCGAGCCACCGCCATTCCAGCTTGACGATCGGGTCGATATTGACGAGCAAGTGCGACTACGTCACCGCTATCTCGACATTCGCCGTGAACAGATGCAGAAGAATCTGCGTCTACGCGCCAGAGTTAATTCGGCACTTCGTGCTGCCATGGAGCGTCAGGGCTTCTGTGAGGTTGAGACACCGTTGCTGTGGGCGCCGACCCCCGAAGGTGCGCGAGAGTTCGTAGTGCCTTCTCGTCTTCACCCGGGAGATTTCTACGTTCTTCCGCAGAGCCCACAGATCGCGAAGCAGCTGCTGATGGTTGGTGGTTTTGATCGGTACTACCAGGTCGCTCGATGTCTGCGCGACGAAGATCTCCGTGCGGATCGTCAGTTCGAATTTACACAGCTCGACCTCGAGGCCAGCTTCGTGACGCAGCTCGACATCATGGAGTTCGTATCACAGGCAGTGCTCGACGCTGCGGAGGCAGCCACCGGTGAACGCCCCAGCACGATCGACACGATGACGTGGGCGGAGGCGCTGGATCGATACGGATCGGACAAGCCTGATCTTCGTTTTGATATGACTCTGCAGGACCTCTCGGACGTGTTTGAAGGCACGGAGGTAAAAGCCTTCGGCGCACCTACCGTAAAGGCGATTCGTGTTTCCGGTGGAGCTACATTCACCCGCTCGAAGCTCGACGCCCTAACTGACCGTGCCAAGGGTCTCGGAGCGAAGGGACTGGCCTGGTTTCGCATTACTGAGGATGGGCTCGATTCACCCCTAGACCGTTTCCTAGGCGATGTTGAGCGTGCGGCTATTCGAGGGGTTGACGGAGCCGAAGTTGGAGATCTCATTTTGGTGGTGGCGGACGAATACGCCACCGCTTGCAAGATCCTTGGCACTCTTCGCGCTGATCTCGGTTCACCCCCGGTGTCGCAAGGTCCTCACCGCTACGTATGGGTTACCGACTTTCCTATGTTCGAGGGACTCGATGAGGAGGGAAACCCAATCTCGGCGCACCACCCGTTCACAATGCCCAATCTCGATGATCTTCACATGCTTGAAAGCGACCCACTTTCCGTCCGTGCGCAGGCCTACGACCTGGTCTTGAACGGATGGGAACTCGGTAGTGGTTCCGTGAGAATTCACCGAGCGGACGTGCAGTCGAGAGTGTTTTCTGCGCTCGGTATTAGCGACGAGGAGGCCGAGAATCGATTCGGCTTCCTGCTTGGTGCTTTCCGTTACGGGGCACCGCCACATGCGGGCTTCGCAGTTGGAATTGACCGACTGGTCGCAATCTTTGCGGGTGAGGAAAACATTCGAGAAGTGATCGCCTTCCCGAAGACTCAGTCCGGCACCGACTTGATGACTGGTGCTCCCAAGGAAATTACTGAGCGACAGGTGCGTGATTTGCGCATTCGCATCGCTCCAAAGGTGTAGCTACGTCACTCTTTGATGCTGGCCTCGAGGAACGGTTGCGCCGTATTGCACCACTGGCCGAATCGTTACGGCCGCGTTCGCTGGATGACGTAGTCGGTCAAGATCATCTTGTGGGTGTTGGCGCTCCACTGCGTCAACTCGCGGAGAGCCAATCCCTTAAGTCGCTAATTCTCTGGGGGCCCGCTGGAACGGGAAAAACGACGTTGGCCCGCCTCGTAGCCGAAGCGGCCGCCCTCAATTTCGTCACCCTCTCTGCGGTTTCGAGTGGCGTGAAGGACGTGCGGGAAGTTCTTGAGCAGGCCCACCAACGATTGGCGGAGCACGGGGCGCGTACGTGCCTGTTTATTGACGAAGTGCATCGCTTTAACAAGTCTCAGCAAGACTTGTTGTTGCCGGTAACCGAGAGTGGAGAAGTCGTTCTGATCGGTGCCACTACGGAGAATCCCTACTTTGAGGTCAATGCAGCGTTACTGAGCCGAACCACGCTCTGGCGACTCAAGCCGCATACGCGTGAGAGTCTCACCACTTTGGTGAAGCGTGGTCTGGAGGCTCGCGGAGCATCAATCGCTGAAGAAGCGCTTGATGCCCTGGTCCAATCTGCCGAGGGCGACGGACGCGGAGTTCTCACAACTTTGGATGTGGCCTTGGTGCTTGCGTCAAATCACGACAATGTCGTAACGCTGGATGACGTGGGTGCCGCGCGCGACGGACGCATTATTCACCAGTCGCAAGACTCTCACTACGACCAGGTCAGCGCATTCATAAAGTCGATTCGGGGGAGCGATCCGGACGCCGCACTCTTTTGGCTGGTGACTTTGTTGGAGGCAGGAGAGTCGGCTCGATTTCTAGCACGACGACTCGTTATTTTGGCTAGCGAGGACATTGGAATTGCTGACGGCAACGCCTTGCTCACCGCGGAAGCAGCGGCGCGTGCTGTGGAGTTTGTCGGACTACCGGAGGCTCGGCTTACGTTGGCCCACGCCACCATTCGCTTGGCGCTAAGTCCGAAGAGCAACTCGGTGACCTCAGCACTGGGTGCGGTGACGTCAGCGATTCGAACTGGGGCGTCCACGGAGGTACCGTTACACCTTCGAGACGGTCACTACCGCAGCGCCTCAGACCTCGGTCACGGGGTCGGATACGTCTACCCGCACGATTTCCCTCGCAATTGGGTTGAGCAGCGTTATCTGCCCGATGGCGTTACTGGGGGTTTTTTCGAACCTTCGTCCCAGTCAAGCGAGTCACGGCTGGTGGAGATTTGGCGCTCTATACAAGAGGGATTCCAGGGTCCGCCGGTAGAGTGAGACCGTGGAAGCCGCAGAATTACGACGTAGATTTCTAACGTATTTTGAAGACAACGAGCACACCATCGTTCCTTCGGCGAGCTTGATCCCTCACGACCCTGAGCTCCTTTTCACCATCGCCGGAATGGTGCCGTTTAAGCCCTACTTCGTCGGTGATGAGACTCCGCCGTACTCGAGGGCCGCATCCATTCAAAAGTGTTTCCGCGCTCCCGATATTGACCAGATCGGAACCACAAAACGTCATCTCACCTTCTTCGAAATGATGGGTAACTTCAGCTTCGGAGACTATTTCAAGGAAGGCGCCATCCAATTTGCGTGGGGGCTCATCACCGAAGGTTTCGGTTTCGACCCTGAGCAGCTCTGGGTCACTGTGCATGTTTCCGATAGTGATGCCAGTGACATCTGGCAATCGGTGGCCGGAATTCGACCAGAGCGAATTCAGCGTCTTGATGACGACAATTTCTGGGCCATGGGCGACGTCGGGCCCTGCGGCCCTTGTTCGGAGATATTCTTCGATAAGGGTCCAAAGTACGGAGCTGACGGGGGGCCCGCGGTAGGCGGCGGCGATCGTTTCGTTGAGTTCTGGAATTTGGTGTTCATGCAGTACAACCGTGGGAGCGATGGCTCGCTTCTGGACTTGCCAATGAAGAACATTGATACCGGTTCGGGTTTCGAACGTGTGCTGTCAATTCGTAACAATGAAGACTCAGTCTTTGCCACCGACCTCTTCGCGCCGCTTATGGGGGCTGCTCAATCGATTGTCGGTAAGCCTTACGGGAAAGACGAAAGCACTGATATCGCAATTCGGCGGATTGCAGAGCACGGTCGAGCAATGACCATGCTGGTCTCCGATGGCGTCCTACCTTCCAATGAGGGTCGTGGCTACGTGCTGCGTCGAATTATTCGACGAGCAATCCTTGCGGCACGGCGTGAAGGGTCTGAAAGGGCGGTGACGGAGTCGCTGGTCACGGCAACTGTCGCCAAGATGGCAGATGCCTACCCTTCTCTCATAACGGACCAAACACTTATCTCATCAATCCTGCAGCGCGAAGAGGATGGCTTTGCCCGAACGTTACGCGCCGGCCTCTCGCTGCTTACCGAGGAAACTTCGAACGTTGTGGCGTCGAAATCCACGGTTTTTCCAGGCGATGTGGCGTTCAAGCTGCACGACACGCATGGTTTCCCTTTGGAGTTGACTGCGGAGGTGGTCGTCGAGCAGGGATTGGTGGTCGACCGCGCGGCGTTTGACGTCGCTATGGGTGAGCAACGCTCTCGAGCGCGGGCGGCGGCAAAAAGCAAGATTGTCGGAGATGACTCCGTCTACCGTGAAATTGTTGACTCCAGTGGCCTTACGACATTCATCGGTCGAGATGCCGCTCGATACAGCATCGAATCGACGGTCCTTGGCTCCATGACGACCGCTGACGGCTCCGTCGAAGTGTTTCTCGATACGACACCCTTCTACGCAGAGTCCGGTGGTCAGGTGGGGGACACCGGCACGATTGTCACTGAAACCGGTCGACTTGAGGTCTCTGATACGCAAAGTGTTCTCGGAGGCTTAGTTTCCCACCGGGGCAGACTGACGGGTGAAATTCTTCCCGGCCAAGTTGCCGTCGCCACTATTGACGGGCTCCGTCGAGACGCCGTTCGAAGGAACCACACGGCGACGCACTTGCTCCACGCGGCACTTCGTACGGTGCTCGGTGATCACGTGCGCCAGCAGGGCTCACTCGTTGAGGCGGACCGACTTCGTTTTGACTTTGCTCACACCAGCGGGTTGGTTGCCGAAGAGATTGATGCTGTTTTAGCCATGGTCAACGCTGATGTTGTGGTTAATGAGTCTGTCGAAACGGTTGAAGCATCTCGTCAGGAAGCCGAAGCAATGGGTGCAGTGGCCTTCTTTGGAGATAAATACGGTGATCGCGTTCGCGTTGTTCGCGCCGGTACCAACTCTCTAGAGTTCTGCGGTGGAACGCACGTCCAACGTCTGGGTGATATTGGACAGATTCAGGTCATTTCTGAGGCATCGATTGGTTCTAATACACGCCGACTTGAGGCTGTCACTGGCCTTGGCGCATTACGTCGGTCGCGCGAAATGGAATTGGTACTTGCCAGCATCGCTGCGACGTTGAAGACCAGCCAAGACGAGGTGGTTCCTTCACTCGAACGCTTGGTGGAAAAGCAACGCGAAACGGAAAAGGCGCTCTCTGGTCTGCGACAAGCGTCTCTCTCGGCACATGCGGCCACCCTGATGGAATCAGCCACTGCGGGATTGTTGGTAGCGCGAGTTGATGGATTCTCGGTAGATGAGCTGCGCACTGTATCGCAGGATTTACGGCAGCGAGGGCTGAAGTCCCTCGTGTTAGTTGGACACGCTGGAGATGGCAAGGTGGCGATGGCAGTAGCTACCGATGGATCGATTGACTCCAAGGCGGTTGTGAAAGAACTCGGATCAATCGTTGGCGGAGGTGGCGGCGGATCAGCCGAGTTGGCCACTGCAGGTGGCAAAAACGTCGATGGAATTGAAGCGGCTCTCGTAAAGGCCAAAGAACTGTTCGGGATTTAGCCGTGTCACGCCTCATGGCCCTCGATCCAGGTACTCGACGTATTGGTATTGCAATCTCCAATAGCGGTCGAACCATGGCATTTCCCCGTGAATGCATTGTTCGCGAAGGGGAGTGGATCTCCACCTTGAAGTCGCTTGTCCATGAAGAAGATGTCCACGAAATTCTTGTTGGTCGTCCTGTCGCGTTGAGTGGCCGAGAGACTTCGAGCACAGAAATGGCGGCAGAGTTTCTCGAGGAGATTCGGGTCGCACTGCCAGATGTTGATTTCGTAGTGATTGACGAAAGATTGACAACGGCGAGCGCGGCAAAACAGATGGCGGCCGCGGGGAAAAGTCAGAAAGCTCAGCGCAACGACATTGACAGTGCGGCTGCGGTCGTTTTGCTACAAGGTGTGCTTGATGCGCAGTCGTAAGCGACAGATTGCGGCGTTGCTACTAATCGCCGTCGTGCTCGTGACAGGCCGATTAGCTTGGTCGATGAACCCCCTGAGTGCCCCAGGTACCCAAACCGTCATCAAGGTGGTTCCGGGCGAATCTCTCTCTGAAGTGGCGAGAGATCTCGCGGATCATCACGTTTTAAGCTCGACTTTGGCATTCAAAATCGATTTGGCGATTTTCGGTGCACCGACGATACGGCCAGGCATCTATGTCGTGCGGCAGAATTCCTCTCACGCCGCGATCCGCAAGGCTCTGAGTGGCGGCCCAAATGCCAACGTCTTGTTCGTCACCCCCGGTATGACAATCCGCCAAACGGCTCTCCAGCTAGCGACGATCAAAGACGCTACCTATACCGATGCTTTTAGGGCAGTTATCAAGGAACAGTCTGCAAACAACAAATTCGGCGCATCGAGCCTTGAAGGTCTTTTAGGGACTGGAGCCTACGTAGTTGGCCCGGGTGAGACCCCAGCTGCACTGGTGCAGCACATGAAGAGTCGATTTTTGGTTCAGCTACGCCGCGCTGGAATTACCCCGTCAACCAGACTTCATGGACTCAGCGCGTATCAACTCATCACGGCAGCCTCCATTATCGAAAAAGAGGGATACTACGAAAAGAACATGCCTAAAGTCGGTCGAGTTATCCTGAACCGACTTAAGCGGGGCGGTGGCCTGCAGATGGATGCGACAGTTCTCTATTCGCTCCAAAAGGATGGTGTGAAGGTGACTCCGTCGATGTTGAAGATTGACACCCCCTACAACACCTATTTGCACCCAGGTCTCACACCCACACCTATTTGCCAGGTGGGCGCTACGGCACTTCAGTCGATAGTTGATCCACCCGTTGGCAAATGGCTCTATTTTGTCGTCGTGGACCAGTCGGGCACCGAGGCCTTCGCTGTCACGTATAGGGAACATCTCGCGAATATCGAGCTTGCCAGAAGTCGGGGACTGTGATGTTTCGCTGCGGCGTCATTGGATCGCCCGTGGGGCACTCCTTGTCCCCTCGTCTTCACTCGGCCGCAATGCATCTTCTGGGCGTGGTCGGTGAAAGCCACCATGTCGAGGATGATGGAACCGATTTGGACCGCCTTGTTGCAACGGTCCATGGGTTTGATGCGCTGTCAGTCACATTTCCGTTGAAGAAGCGAATGATTGCTCTATGCGATGAGACAGATGAGCTATCTCGACGAGTTGGTGCTGTTAATTCGGTACGCCACATGGGCGGTCGTCTCATCGGCCGTAACGTTGACGGCGAGGGTTTCTGCCGCGCAGTCGTTAGCGAACTCGATGTGGACTTACGCGATGCCAATGTAACAATCATCGGAGCCGGGGGAGCCGCACGCTCCATCATCGCTTCGCTATTGGCCCGAGGCGTGGGCAGAATTGATGTGCTTCTTCGCACCGATCGGGGACAGCTCGCCGTATTTTCTGATGACGATCGCGTACGGGGTGTTTCTAGATCGACGAGCGAGGCCGACTTGGTCGTTAATGCGACGCCTGTGAGTTTGACGGGAGACTTCGAGGCCCTACCAACGGTCAGATCGGGGGTGCACTCTGCCTTTATCGATCTGTCTTATGAGCCAGCCGAAACTCTATGGATGGCGGAACAGCGAACTATTTCAGCTCGTGTCACCAACGGGAAAATGATGCTGGTCTGGCAGGCGAAGTTGCAGTTGGATTGGTGGTTCGATGCCGACATTCCAATTACAGTGCTTCGAGAATCGGTTGCGAAATGAACATGTTGTCCCGAACGTCAAGTGACTTGAATTCAGGCTCTGTCGACCGGGGTCTTCTATTTGGAATTGTTTCGCTGGCGCTTTTCGGAGATCTGATGATCTATACAGCGACCAAGATTCCACTAGGTAACGCTGGGTACGACCCCGCTTTCTATCTGAAGCGACAATCGATGTGGGTTGGTATTGGTCTCGTAGTGATGTGGATTGTTTCTCGTGTGGATCACCGGAGATTTGAAATACTCGCGACACCGGCGTACATAGCGAGTATCGGTGGACTTATTGGTGTGATTTTCTTTGGATCTTCCGCGCTCGGAGCTCAGCGCTGGTTCAATGTCGGGTTCTTTCAGGTGCAGCCCAGTGAACTTATGGTTTTGGCCCTCATTCTGACGGCATCGGCCTACAGTGCTCGCCGCCCCCAGGGGCTCGTCCAGCGAGACATTATTCGCATCCTCTTCATGGCCGGATTGCCGATGGCAATAATTGCGATTCAACCAGACCTGGGAACTGCAATTATTGTTTTAGTCACCGTAGGCGTAATGATTGTTATCGCCGGTGTTCCACCACGCTTCATGGCGTTGTTGGGGATATTGGGAGTCGTAGGAGCGATTACCGCCGTAGCGGTTGGCTTCCTCCAAAAGTATCAACTCGCCCGCCTCACGGCATTCGTAAATCAGAATTCCAGTGACCCTCTACTGGCCGCGGCGATCTACCACGTCGACAACGCAAAGAATGCCATTGGAGCCGGTGGCATTACTGGCATGGGACTCTTCAACGGATTGCAGACCAACTTGGGCTACGTCCCAGAACAGCGAACTGATTTCATCTTTACGGCTATTGGCGAACAGCTTGGCTTTATTGGCACTCTCGTGTTCCTGGGATTGTTAGCCTCGGTGTCTTATCGGATTTTCGTAATCTCGAGAGATGCCAAGGAGCAGTTCGGCAAGCTTCTATGTGTCGGCATTTTCGTGTTCTTCTCGTTCAGCAGCTTCCAGAACATTGGCATGACCATGGGAATTATGCCGGTGACTGGTATTCCGCTCCCGCTGGTTAGCTACGGTGGCACAGCGGCTCTAGTGTTTTCGGGGGCCATTGGTATGGTGCTTTCGGTGTCACGTCGACGAGGGAAATAGGGTGTAACGCATGACTGATGAGAATCCAAGCACTGAGGTCAGTTCGGAAGAGCCAGTCGAGACGCCTGAGACACTCGAGACCTTTCGAGTGATGAACGTTGTCTCGGTAACGTACCTTCTTCCTGATCCCTACCCAGAAATCAATCTCCAAGAGGCCGAGGCTCCATTTCGGAGTCTTGGGGTCACCGTGGCCCTGAGTGATGCTCAGGCGATTGCCATGGCTCTCGAGGGGCGCAATAGCCCACGACCTAGTACCCATGAGCTGTTCGTCAGCACCCTGCACGGGCTGAACGTTGACGTGATCGCGGTGCGCATTATTAAACAGGAACTCGGCGTGTATTACGCCGAACTAGATCTGATGTCATCACGGGGTCAGGTCGTAATCCCATGTCGATTAACGGATGGTCTTGCTATCGCTCTACGACAGATTGTTCCGGCCCCAGTGCTCTGTGCCGAATCAGTCCTTCAGGGTCACTACTAATTATCCGTCTGCATCTGGCGAATAAAGCCTCCGGATGCCTGTCGGCGATTCTCCTCTGATATGCGGAGCAGCAGACCAAGGATTATGTAGTTTGCCAATAGAGAACTACCCCCGTAGGCCACAAAGGGGAGAGTAATGCCAGTGAGGGGAAGCACTCTCAGGATGCCGGCACAGATAAAAAAGGCTTGAAACCCAATGATGGCCGAAAGTCCTGCTGCTACGAGGCGAGAAAAGTCATTCTGGCTTCGTTGTGCAATGAAGAACCCCTGAGCGACAATCAACAGAATTGCACTCAAGACGATAACCAGACCAACGAGCCCGAGTTCCTCTCCGATCGCTGTATAGATCATGTCGGAGGTGACCTCAGGAACCCAACGGCCAGCTTGCCCCAGACCAACTCCAGTGCCCGTCAGACCACCAGCTGAAAGAGAGAACAACCCTTGAACAATTTGCCGACCGCCGTGTTCGTAGGCGTGGGTATTCCAGGGGTCCAGCCAAACCGCAACACGTTGATTGACCTGATAAAAGAGTTGCGATGCGACAAAACCACCGGCAACGAGGAGTCCGAGACCCGTCACGACGTAGCCAATACGGCCCGTGGTAATCCAGAGTAGAGACAAGAAGAGGGCGAAAAGAAGAGACGCGAATCCGATGTCGTTTTCAGCGCCGAGCACTACGAGTGCGACTCCCCAGGTAACAACTATGGGGAGCAGAATCCGAGGATCAATGAAGGCGCGACCACCGATGACCTTGGTGGTGTTGGCGAGCAATTCCTTGTTGGAAGCGAAATATGAAGCGAAGAAGAGCGCTAGTAAAATTTTGGAGATCTCAATAGGTTGGAAGGTGTACGACCCAAGGCCAATCCAGAGTCGTGCCCCGTTAACCGAGATGCCGATACCCGGTATCAAAGGAAGGACCATGAGGACAATGGCCGTGAGCAGGGTTATGTACCGGTACCGGTCAAGATCACGACTTCTCTTTACGAAGTACAGCGTTCCGACTAATCCAACCATTGCCAGAAATGACCAAACGGCTTGATTCTGGGCTCTTGCCGGATTCCAGCGGGCAATTTCCACATACCCAATGCCGTTGAGAAGTGAGGCCAAGGGCAAGAGTAGTTGATTTGATCGAGGAGCCAAGCGCCGCAGGGCGAAGTGGCCGCCAACCGACACCGCCATAATGGCAACAAGCACGAATATGAGGCTTGCCGGGATGTGTCCTTTGGCGCCCAACGAGGCCAATGCGTACAGTGCGGCAATCAGCACATCGACGAGCAACAGCAGTCCCAGTTCGCCTCGGCGGTTGATCCGCTCCTCTGGTGCCAGAAGTTCATTCGAAGTTCGAAGGGACGTCACAATGCCTAGCGTACCTTCCTTCTAGAATCCAATGGAGCACTACGTAAGGCATGGCATTATGACAAATTTTGAGAATTTTGGCGCCGAGCGCTTCTCAAGTCGTGAGTTGTCGCGCCTGGAATTCGCATCACGACTCCTAGATTTGGCCGAGGACTCGTCCCTACCGCTGCTAGAGCGGAGTAAGTTCGTCGCCATCTACGCTGAGATGCTGGATGAGTTCTTCCAGGTTCGTGTTGTTTCCCTTGAAGATAAGATCGCTGCTGGAATCACCACCCCATCGCTCGATGGCCTAAGGCCACTCGAACAGTTCCGAGCTGTCCGCGAACGAGTACTCACCCTGACTGACCGCCTCGAGACCATAGTTATGGGCAGTATCTTCCCGGAGCTAGCCCAAGCCGGCATTGAGATTGTCTCGTATTCACTGCTAGGTGTAGAAGCGAAAGATTCGCTTCGAGAATATTTTTTGAAGAATGTTCATCCCGTCTTGACGCCACTTGCGGTTGACCCCGTTCATCCATTTCCTCAGATCTCTAATCTTTCCCTCAACATTGCCGTCTCGGTGACTGATCCGACAACCCGTGAAGAACGGGCCGCGAGAATAAAGGTTCCAAACTCGCTCCCGAGATTCATTCCACTTGCAGGCGATAAGCAATGGTGCATGATTGAAGAGATCATCATCGGCAACCTTGATGTGTTGTTCCCCGGTATGGAGATCGGCCATGCTGACCTATTTCGTGTTACTCGTAATGCCGACCTCGCCTTAGAAGATGATGAGGCCGATGATCTTCTGGTTGCGGTGGAGATGGAGCTACGTCGGAGGCGATTCGGGAAGGCCCTGCGAGTTGAAATTCAGAGGGCCATGAGTCCGGAATTCCTGGCTCTCCTGGTTGAGCAGCTTGAGCTTGAGTCAGATCGCGTGTATGTCACAGACACCCCCCTCGGCTTGGGCGATCTGTGGCAGTTGTGCAGTCTCCCGCGGCCAGACCTACAACTTGCCCGGTGGTCGCCAGTTACCCCCCGACGGTTGGTTAGCGATGGCAAGGTGCGAAATATCTTTGAGGTGATTCGTGAGGGCAACCTTGTCCTGCATCACCCCTACGAATCTTTTGCCGATTCAATCGAAGAGTTCATCGAGCAAGCTGCCAGTGATCCCGACGTGGTCGGAATAAAGCAGACGCTGTATCGGACTAGTGGTGATTCACCAATTGTGGCATCGCTCATTCGGGCTGCAGGGTCGGGAAAGCAAGTTGTGGCGCTGGTGGAGCTAAAGGCTCGTTTCGACGAAGCCGCCAATATTCAGTGGGCCAAGAGTCTTGAAGACGCCGGCGTTCATGTCGTGTATGGCGTAATGGGTCTAAAGACGCACTCTAAGACTGCGCTTGTGCTTCGGCGTGAAGAAGGCGAAATCCGTCGATACGCCCACGTGGGGACTGGGAACTACAACTCCAAGACAGCCAGGATATACGAGGATTTCAGTCTTTTGACTGACGACGAAGCCATCACCCACGATATCGGTGAGTTGTTCAATTTTCTAACGGGCTTTTCTCATCACGTTGCGTATCGCAAATTGGTCGTTTCGCCGATAACGGCTAAGTCAACCATCATTCGGCTAATTGACGAACAGACTGCGCTTGGTCACTCTGGCCGCATCACCATCAAGGTGAATGGGCTCACTGACCCAACGGTGATTGACGCCCTCTATCGAGCCAGCGCTGCGGGTGTGGAAATTCGACTCATTGTCCGCACTCTCTGTTCGCTTCGCCCGGGAGTTGTCGGGCTTTCGGAGAACATCTCCATCAAGAGTGTGGTTGGCGAATTTCTCGAGCACTCGCGGGTCTTTATATTTGGCGACCCACGGGATTCCAGTTCAGTCCTTCTGATTGGATCCGCTGACTTGATGGAACGCAATTTGGAACGCCGTATCGAAGTCCTAGTCCCAATCGAAGTCGAAGCACTTCGAGAGCCCATTGTGGATTCGATAGAGCGAACCTTGGCTGACGATCAAAACTCCTGGCTACTGGGCCCGGATCGTCGTTGGCGCCGTGTCATCTCGATAGATAATCGTTCGGTTCACGCTGAGCTCCGCCAACGAGCGTTAGAGGTCAACCGTTAGGAGTCGGCTTCTTTCCTCTTCGCCATTCAAGCGAGAGGTAAGCCAATCCGCCTAACGGAATTGGCAGCCAGAAGTTCACGAACCGATAAGCGAGAACAGCGAGAGTTGCCGCTTGCTGTGGTACGCCGAATCCTACGATCGTGGGAATGAGAATGAATTCTATGAGTCCGAGTCCTGCCGGTGTGATTGGCACGACCGCGAGAACGTTGGCGAGACCGAACGCGACGAGTAGATCAATCGGTGACAGGGCATAACCAAATGCATAAACAAATATCCAAAGACTCGTCGCGTCTAGTAGCCAGTTGGCAGCAGCCCAACCTAGTGAGGTCCAGAGAATGGCTCGATTCGACGTCAGCATGGTGATGCGCTCTGCGACGTGCGTAAGGAGGCGGGTAATTGTTTCTGGATTGACTCTGGGAAGTCGACCCACGGTTGCCCGGAGCCACGCATCAGCCCTGTGCTGCCCACGCGTCAAGAGGGCAATGGTGCCGAAAAAGGCGAGCATAAGAAATACGCCGGCTAGGGCGGCGAACCCGTACGCGGGATTAAATCCTCGAAGTGGAATTGATATAACGAGGGCAATCCAAAAGATGATGTTGAGCACCACGGCCGAGCCGCTACCTTGCGCTGCGAGGCCAAAGGCGTTGGTCGACGCTGGTACGCCCGCGTCGCTGAACAGTCGGTAGGAAAGTGCACTTGCTGGAGCAGTCCCTCCGGGTAGCACGTGGCTTAGGGCCAGCGTCGACAGGTTGATCCGATTGGTATCGAAGCGCTTGGGGGCGTGAGGAGTGAAAACGGTCCGAGTTAATTCCGAATAGGACGCGATCGCGGCGGCCTCAACCAATACGGCGAGTGCCAAGAGCACGGGATTGACGTCGCTCAGAAGGTGAAGAGACTTTTTGGCGGTACCAAACTGCGGTATGACTAAATACTCGAAAATGAAGATGAGGACGCCAACGCTCAAAATCCGCCGAACATGGCGGGGAATCTTGATTCGACGCTTTGGAGTGGCTTCCTCTGACATTCTTCCTATAGCGTTGCACAAATAGCCGAGGTTTTGAGACACTGCCAACCTTGTCTGCGACTAGATTGGCTTAAATGAAGGCGTTAGTGGTTCTGCCCACGTACAACGAAATCGAAAATATCGAACGGATGTTGCGTGCGATTCGTTCTATTGCGCCAGAACAACAGATCTTGGTGGTCGACGACGGAAGTCCCGATGGGACCGCGGCTGCCGCCGAGAGCGTCGGCGCTGAATTGGGAAATATTGAAGTTCTAAAACGCTCTGGAAAAAGTGGTCTTGGCAGTGCATATCGAGCGGGATTTGCGTGGGGTCTGGAGCGGCAATTTGAAGCCTTCGTGGAGATCGACTGCGACTTTTCACACGACCCCCGTGAGCTTCCGGTAATGCTCGCCTTGGCCGTGGAGCACGAGGTTGTTATCGGATCTCGTTATATACCCGGTGGATCGATTCCGTCATGGTCGACCAGCAGGCTTTTGCTTTCCAAAGGCGGAAATCGTTACGCCTCCATGATGCTGGGGCTGGGCGTTGCTGACTCAACCGCCGGTTACCGCGTGTATCGGGCCAGTGCCCTAGAGAAGATTAACTACAGCCAAGTAAAGGCCGATGGCTACGGCTTTCAAATTGAAATGACCTACCGTGCACGTCGAGCAGGCGCTTCAATCATTGAACATCCGATCTCCTTCACCGATCGAACTGAAGGTGAATCAAAAATGTCGCGAGCGATTGTTACTGAAGCGCTGTTGATGGTCACAAAGTGGGGCGTAGCCCGATTGCTCGGTGGGCCGCGCCTTAATTAAGGGTTCCGAGTCCGATTGCGTGAAGCACGGAATCCATCTTGTACTTCGTCTCTTCACGTTCGGCGATGGGATCTGAGTCTGAGACGATTCCCGCACCAGCCCAAACTTCAAACTGGGGACCGCGCGTCAAGATGCCTCGTATGGCCACCCACCAAGCTCCGTCGCCAAGCGGATTGAGCCAACCGACCGCCCCGGCATAGGCACCTCGGCGGAATGGCTCGAGTTCATGGATTAACTCCTCCGCCATCTCACGGGGGAGTCCGCCTACAGCGGGCGTGGGGTGCAGGCTCGATACGAGATCAAGCACTGTCACGTCCTTGTTGGCGGTCCCTGAAATGTCGGTGCCAAGGTGGGCGACAGAGCGAAGCGGGACTATTGAGGGCTCGGGTTCGGAAACTACGGACTCGCAGAACTCGGCTAGACGGGTGACAATTTCGTCAACCACAATCCGGTGCTCAACACGATTCTTCGGTGAGCCGTGCAACCATTTGGTGTACGCCGTGCTGTCAATCATGCCTTCGATACTGATGGTGCCTGCGAGCGGATGGCAATGAACGGCGCTGCCGAATTTTGATACCAACAACTCCGGGCTCGCTCCCGTGAAACGTCGACCGTCAGTAGTAGGCATGGCGTAGATGGTGCATGAAGGTTCGAGGTGATGAAGCCGAGTTGCAATAGCCGAGGTGCTGATCTCCGCCGACAATTCACCCTGGCAACTTCGTGCCAACACAACCTTCTGGAGTGCACCTTCGCGAAGTCTTTGGACCGCCTCCGCCACAGATGCGGCATAGTCGTCTGGCGAGGGCGAGTAGAGAAAGCTGATCTGCTTGGGGAAGAGTGAAGGTCGTGGATTGGCTTTGATGTCGTCCCAAGACTCACCGTCTGGCGCCAGCAGCCAGTAATCGCCGTTTATGTCAGTGCTGACCTGAAATCTAGGTACAACGACCTCGAAGGCAGCTGAGCGGTCAAAGGGGATACTGGCGAATGCAGAGAGCAGGGAGGAATCGTCGATATCCAAGTTGGAGAAAATATCTGTCGCCGTCGGTAGTCGAGCAAGGGTGTCGTAGCGCCTGACGGCCAATGGGCCTCCGAAGCCACAGCGAAGGGAATCACCGTCTCTCACGAGCCAGCCGTTTTGAGTGGCGTCCTCAACCGCTCGGCCTACGAAGTCCTCTGAAACTCGAGTGGCGATAATCCTCATAGCGCTTTCGTCGCCGTGAACTGCTGTGATAGTCCTCCGAGTATTAGTCGATGGTTCACAGTTGACATTCCGGCATCGCGCATCATCTGCACAATGTCGTTCGTGGCGGGAAGGTAGGCCGTTGACTTGGGCAGATACCCGTAGGCCGCCCGATCGGCAAGCAGCCCACCGATCACGGGGACCACTCCTCGGAACCAGATCGTGAAGCCGAGTTTCCAGAGGCCACCCTTAGGTTCAGCTACTTCGAGAAAGACAATCCGGCCCCCGGGGCGAACCACTCGACCCATTTCTCGAATGGACTCTGCGAGATCCGTGAAGTTTCTGAGGGCGTAACCGCACGTGAGGCCGTCGAAGGCATGGTCGACAAACGGTAGGTGAGCAGCGTCGGCCTGTGTGCGGGGCGCGAACTCGCCACCAGCATCCATCATCCCAAAACTGAGATCGGTGGCGTAGGGGATCAGGCCGGCTTTCTGAGCCTCACGGCAGAAATCACCCGTACCAGCCGCGACGTCGAGAATGGTGCTCCCCGGCGGCAAAGCGGCGTCCTTGAGTGCACGCTTCCGCCATCTTCGATCTAACCCGAACGTGATGATGTGATTGACGAGTTCGTACCGAGGGGCGATGGCATCGAACATCCGCCGCACGGTCTTAGTCTTCGCCTCTCCCTCGGGAAGCTCGAAACGGGCCACCTTTACTTGTAGTAGCGAAAGACAACTTGCGCTACACACGATGGCTTGGGCGCGTCTTTAACCTCAATGGTGACGTCGAGAGCAACCTGAATGCCGCCGGCAACCTCTTCGACTTCGGCCACTGCAGCGCCAAGACGGATTTCTGATCCGACCGGCACTGGAGCAGGAAAGCGAACCTTGTTGGTCCCGTAATTCACGCCCATCGTTACGCCGTCGACGCGTACAACTTGCCCCATAAGTACTGGGATAAGTGAAAGGGTCAGGTATCCATGGGCGATGGGACCACCGAAGGGGCTGGACTTGGCGCGTTCCGGGTCGATGTGAATCCACTGGTGGTCTCCGGTGGCGTCTGCGAACAGATTGACCTGTTCTTGGGTGACTGTCATGTAGTCGGAATAGCCCAAATGGGTTCCAACTAGCGCCTTGTAAGCGTCCATACTCTCAACATGTGTAGCCATAACTACCTCCTTTGTAGCACTCTACCGGTCTTGGAATGAGTTGCTCAGGTAGCCTCAATCTATGGTCGATACACACGAAGAACAGCACCGCCAATTATCCGATGGTTGGGCCCGCGCCTCAATCTTCGGTATGGCCGATGGGCTCGTCACCAACGTTTCGTTGATGCTCGGCATCGCCGGCTCCCAGTCCGCCTCGCATGGTGCAATCCGGCTAGCGGGTATCGCTGGACTAGTCGCTGGTGGCTTCTCAATGGCGAGCGGCGAGTATCTCTCCGTGCGTGCGCAAAAGGAACTTTTTGAGCGTGAGATTGAAATTGAGCGAAGAAGTCTGGCGGAGTCTCCCGCTGAGGAGCGCTTGGAGCTGGTTCACCTCTTCGAGTCTCGAGGTGTCGACCCCGATTTGGCCGGCAAGTTGGCCGACGAGCTGATGAAAGATCCCGAACTTGCGCTGATTACGCACACTCGCGAAGAACTGGGCATCGATCCATCTGCGGTCGGTTCGCCTTGGCGGGCCGCCACGGGTTCACTGGTTTCTTTTGCCATCGGCGCCATGATTCCATTGGTCCCTTGGCTCGTAACGTCGAGTGGTGAGCCAATCGCGATATCAGTGGGCTTGGGTGCAGCTTCCGCGATTCTCTTGGGCGGTGGGATCGGTCGATTAACCGGCCGCGGTGTCATTCGCTCCGCTGCACGATTCCTTGCCATCTCTGGCTGCGCCGCCGGTGTGACCTATTTGGTGGGTCGCTTCGTCGGTTAGCGAGAAAACCGAAGCACCCGATCCATTCGAACAGTTCGAAAGCCGTGGAGTTCGTACATGGCGATCGCAGATTCGTTGCTGTCGTCTACGTAGAGCGAAGCGCGATGAACCCCGCGTGAGTGAATTGACTGAAGTCCAACTCGCAGGGCGGCTGAACCCAGTCCTCGGCCCTGATGGCTGGGGTGGACGGAGATTATGTAAATCTCACCAGTGCGGACCGTATTGAACTCGTGGATTTTGGTCCAGCACGAGGCAACGATCTCATCATCTTTCAGGAGGAGAAGAAAACCGGAAGGATCAAACCATGGTTCGTTCACTCGAATTTGCAATGTTTCCAAGTCCCAAGTGCCTTGCTCTGGGTGGTCGGCGAATGCGGCGTTGTTCTGAGCCAGCCATCGATCGGCATCGAGTTCGGGGCTAAAACTCCGGACCTCAATGCGAGGTGCGTCGAGGTGTTGGTGTAAATCATCCGTCTCCATGTATCGCAGAGCGCGAACTTGATTCTGTGACTGATGGTCCTGGTGAGTGTCTCGCAACCACCAATCAAAAGAGGGATGCACCTGCCCAAGAAGGGCGCACAGTTCATCGTCGAAGCCTCCACCAGCCATCTCCACACTGGGGTGAGCGGTGAGGTCGACATTGGCAAATCCAGAGAGAACCTCACCATCCATTTGGATCCAAAAGTGGCCTGTGTGGTTGTGCTGAACCAGCCGACGTCGATTTTCGTCGATGGCCTCACGTCCGAGCGATATATCGAATCGATTGAGCAGACTCAGGATGGAGAGACGCTCATTGGCGCTGAGATTTTCGGTGTACCGCCAGGTGGTGCTCACGGTTGCAATCTACGGGCTAGCTAAGCCGGCTGCCGAGGCGTTCGAGACGGCGAACCAGCGTGCCGACGGTGCGCTCAACTGCCACGAGCTCAACGTAGACATCTCCGGTCAAATCTTTGCCACCCTCTACGAGGGCCGAGATTCTTTGGCTCATCTCCGTCATAGATGAGGTAAGGGTGTCGATTTCATGATGCAGGGTCACCGGTCTAGTTTGCTTGGCATTGGGAGCAATCTGGTGCATAGGGCGCTAGTAGCGTTAGGGGGGTGACAACCGAGAACCCAGCCCTCAGCAAGATTTCGGTGCTGTTTGACCGTGTTCTGGTAGCGGTAGACGATGAAGGTGAGCGCCGGAGCCGTGCAGGCATCTTGATTCCAGCCACTGCCCAGATAGCCAAACGACTCGTGTGGGCGAAGGTGAAGGCCGTGGGCCCTCACGTACGAAGCGTTCGTGTCGGTGATCGCGTTCTCTTCGGCTCCGAAGAGCGTTACGAAGTGGATATCGAGGGTGAGGACTACATATTGCTACGTGAGCGTGACCTGCATGTGGTGATGAATGACGATCACGCCCAAGAGACAGGTATGTATCTCTGATGACGCTCTCAGTACGCCTACAACTTGCCCCACTGGAGTCCCAGTTCAATTCGGAGCGGCTATCTAACGACATTGTGCCAATCGCCATCGAGATTCACTCGGACAGCCTCACGCCAGTGAGCGCCTTCGAACGGTTCGCCGACGTTTCCGAGAAGTTCCTCCTGGAATCTGTTGAAGAAGGACAGCGATTTGGCAGATTCTCATTCGTCGGCCTTAAAGCAATCGGCTTCGCCTACCAAGACGAGTGCCACACAGCATCGCGGGGACTACTTGCCGATGATGTGACCGAAGATCCCTTTCAGCGATCAAGTGACTATCTGAAATCTCACACGGTGGCTGAAACTGTTGGTGCTTCAACC
>Ga0114968_10000628_pt1 | contig 26134 bp, 22 predicted proteins | sample M_130807_EF_Meta_FD_87020 | JGI IMG/M metagenome (GOLD analysis project Ga0114968, IMG submission 87020) | Freshwater microbial communities from Lake Montjoie, Canada to study carbon cycling - M_130807_EF_MetaG | ecosystem: Environmental > Aquatic > Freshwater > Lake | place: Lake Montjoie... | reverse complement strand
CCGCAGCCCCCGGCGATGCAGCCAGCCAAAGAAAGCAATGCTGCCTAACAGGGCGAAATTGAACGGCAGACAGAGCGGCAGCAGCGCCAGGCGCAGCAGGGCTTCTGAAAGCGGTTCCCACAGCAGGGCCAGCGCCAGCGTGACGAGCAGCATCCACGCGACCGTCTTCACATTCAGCCGCAGGTAATGACCGCCAAGAGCAAGCGCTAGAACGATGACATTCATGGCAAAGGCGGGATCGCCAAAGACCGGTTTCCATAGTGAGCCCACCACACAGACAAGTACCGCAGCCAGAGCCACGAGAGCGCTCGTGCGTGAATGCCAGAGAATGCCGATGAAGAACCAGACCCAGCAAAGCAGCACGCGGGTCGAGGTAAACTGCGCTGACAGGCTGAGATGGCTGGAGAGAAATCCACCCCAGGACTTCGCATACTCTTGTGCCTTCCCCCCCGACAGGGTTGCCGCGAATCCATTGTAGGCATCGGCAAACAAGGGGGCGCATAGCGCAGCCGTGGTGAAGTGGTGTCGTGCTTCTTCAGGATGGCCGCCCTGCAGTTCGCACCAGCCCAGACCGTCCCATGAGTCTGCGAAAAAGGAATCCAGCGCCACGGCACGCCGAAACGCCAGCTTAGCATCGTCATAGCGTCCCTGCCGGAAGCGGCTCCAGCCCAGACCATCATAAGCGTCCGCCACTCCGGTTTTGAGCGAGAGCACACGTGAGAAGGCTGTTTGTGCGCCGGTTTGGTCACCACGGCGGTACAAGCTCCAGCCGAGACCCGCGCAGCGATAGGCCTCCGCCATGTCGGTGCTGACTTCCGTGTTGAGGAAATGCTTCTCCGCTTTTTCAAAGCGGTTGGTGAGTAGCGCGCGCCAGCCGCGGGTGAGCTCGGCATCATGCACGCCAAAGAAAATCAGTGCGGTCAGCGCAGCCCACGCAGCGGCAACGTAAGGCAGGCTGAAGAGGACATAGGGCGACTTTTTTTCCTGCATGCGCTCGGCCACGGGCACAAAGAAAAAAGCCATGGCAGCACACCCAAGCGCGGTGGTGAGCGCCTGCGCCCACAGCGGCACCTGCGGAAAAAGATACCACAAGGTGCCGAGCAGCGCACCGTTCACGCTGAAGAGGCCGGTCTTGAGCACGCTGTCATCCTGCGCACGCCATTGCGCGAGCGCGGAGATGAGCAGCGCCCCGCCCAGACTCATCAGCGCGGCTTCGACCGACAGCACCAACAAGCCGATGATCACGCACACGCCGGTAATGCGGCTGTTGGCCACGAGCATCTGCCCGTAACCACGCAGGGTGTGGTCGAGTAGGCGTTTCATGCGGCGATGGGCAGTTCGGAAATCACAAGCGGCACTTTATGCGATCCCACGGAAGGGACAATCTTGGAGACGAAGGTGATTTGCAAATCGGCACCACCGGCCAAAGCAACTTCCAGCGCATTTTGCACCCCTTTTTCGACGCGATTGCGTGATGCATCGGTTTCTACCACCACACGGACTTCAAGCATGCCTGGTTCCTTTTGAACGACCTGATACTGCGCCAGGCCGGGCACCTCCTCAATGGCGTTGGTAACGACATACGGCGAAATCAAGGAGCCGCCATGTGCGCGGAGCATGGAGGCACTGCGGCCTTCGATGTTCCTGATGCTGCGCGCGCTGCTGCCGCAAGGGCAGAGCTCCACGTCCCAGCGGGCCAGATCGCCCAGTCCGCGATAGCGCAGGATCGGCGTGGCGGTGTTGGTCAGATCAGTGATGACGATGTGACCGAGATCGGTCGTGGGCCGGCCATTGTCATCGACGATCTCACAGAGGACATTGGTCTCGGCGATGTGCCACCGTGAGCCCTGCACGCACTGCCAGGCGACGAGCCCGCCCTCGGTGCTCGTGTAGGTCTCGATGAGGCGAGCGTTCGGAAAGACCTGCCCCAGGAGATGCCGCGTATGGGCATCCAGCATCTCGGAGGTGAGATGGATGAGGCGTGTTTGGCTCACGACGCGATTTTGTGCACGCAGATCCAGCGCGATGGCGCGCAGCGTCGAGGGATAGGATGAAATGAAATCAGGCGCAATGCCGAGCAGTTCACGAGTGAGTTTGGCGACAGGATCGTGAACGGAGCAGATGCGTGAGTCCGGCACCGTGGTGCTCAGGAGATCCGCTGCGGCGAAGTCGATGCTGTCGGGAGCCATATCGACCAGGTAGAGACCGTTGCTGAGCGGCTTGCCATGGCACCAGTCATAGTACAAGGCTGTGTTGTAGGCCATGTAATGCCAGAGCGAATCCTCCATACGCGCTATGCTGGCGGGAATGCCCGTGGAGCCGGAGGACGCCAGCCAGCGGATGTCATCACGGTTGTCTTTGGCTATCAAATCCGCCCGCGCTGCGGTGCGCAGATCGTGTTTGGTGAGAATCGGCAGCTTGGCCAAATCCTCCCAATCATCGAGCATCGCCGGAGCAAATCCTGCTTCAGCAAACAACCGCCGGTAGAGCGGGATGTGAGCATGGGCGTGCTGCACCAGGGAGCGCAGCGTGCGCCACTGGTGCGCCCGGCGCTTCGGCGTGCTCCACCCGCGTTGCTCGATCACTCGATCAAGCGCGGCGTGGAGATACCGGCCACGGGTGCGAATCTGGGAAGGCGTGTGCATGCAGTCCGCCCTCAATCAACGCAGACCAGGAGGCCCTTGCGGCGGGCCTGGACGCGTGATGGCAAATCCGTCACGCACCATGTATCCCTCCGGATTGATCTGCATGAGCTTTTCAAACAAGGGCGCGGCTAGCCGGGCTTGCCCCTGATTGATCTGCGACCAGCCAAACCAGCTCATGCCAAGGGGCTCCTCCGGCATCAGCTTGAAAGCACGCTCAAAGTACACCTCGGCTTTGCGATAGTCCTGCTGATTGAAGAGAATCTCTCCGGCGATGAGCAGCGTCGGACGATGGAACTGGTCGATTTTCAGCACTTCACGTGCCGCCCGCAAGGCGTCGTCAGGCTGGGTTTGCGCCAGAAAAACGTGCATCATGCCCAGGTGCGGCGTGATGGCCCGCGGCTCCTGTTTGGCGGCAGTGGTGTAAAACTGGATGGCCTTGGCGTAGTCTTGGTTGAGGTAGGAAAGCCAGCCGACACGCACCGCCGCGAGGTAGGTTTCCCCACCGGCGCTTTTGAAGGCGAGCACGCTTTCAATCGCAGCGGCGTAATCATTGTTAGATTCCTCACTGAGGGATTTCTGCCATGCTTCGGAGATGGCGGGAAGTTTGTCGGCGGCGTTCGCAGCAGCGACGCAGGCGAAGGCGAGAATGAGGATGCGTGTTTTCATGGTGGAGGGGAGAGTGGTTTATTCAGCGTCGCCGTTGGGCAGGGTGGGGGAGAAGCTGGTTTGCGTGAAAGTGCTGTTGTGAGTTTTGAAATGCGCGGTGAGGTGGGAGAGGCCGCGAATGGGTTCGAGCGTGAATTCGATTTCTCCGGGGAGACCACCTTTGGCGTTGGGAATGGTCGTCGTCAGATGCAGGCGCTGCGTGGTGGGATGCAATGAATGACGGGTGATGACGCGCTGAGTGGGATGGCCTGCATAGGGAGCGAAAGCGCCCGCCAATGCCCGGCCGTGCTGCTTTGACTGCAAAGCGACACAATCCTCCCAGTTCATGCCGCTCTGATAAGCGAAGGGCACGGTGGGCATGGCGAACGAAAGGAACCGCAGGAGCTGCGAAAGACCGCTGAGACTGCTCCGCGTGATCTGCAGCGCGTGCAGACCGAGAACTGCCGTGAGCGATTCGGTGCCGCTGCGGAACAAATAGTGACCGGCTTCGTCGAGCGTAGTAGTAATCGTTTCGAACGAAACCGATCCTCCATGGCAGACACGATACGTGGCCACCCCAGGGGCAAAATGGGCCAGCGTGCCCAGCACGGTGGGGGAGACCGTCGCCGGGGCGATGCGGGCTCCCACTTTGGGCACACTGGCAAAGTTCCACCGCACTCCATCGGCGGTGCGCGTGAAAAAGTTCGTGATACAGAAGGGCGAGGTGGGCGCGCCGGTCTCGGTGCTGGCTTGATTGTGCAGATGAATGTGGGGCACGGGGCTGCGACCAGAGTTGCCACAGTAGCCCAGCAGATCGCCCGCACCCACACGCTGGCCAGTTTTGACGAGGATGCCTTTCTTCATGAAGTGCGCCAGCTTCACGATGCCGCCGTAATCAAGACGCAGAATGAGGTGATTGCCCCAGTTGTTGGCAAAGTTGCAGCCGCCGGGTGCATTGTCAGCCACGCCGTCGATGACGCGGACGATCTCGCAGGACCCAGGAGCGCGCACTTCGAGACCTTGGGTGTAGTAGCGGCTCAAATCGTCATCGCAGCCGGATGGGCAGGCATTGTCAGCAGCATCATGCACTTCCAAGTCGAGTGCGTGCTTCCAGTCACCGCGATGGCTTAGCTTGTCGTCAAAACCCTGGGTCACGGTGACTTCGCGTGCGGTGGGCAGCAGCACGTGGGTTTCGTTGCGATGTGGGAAGCGGGCGTTCGCGAGAGCCAGTGCAGCCGCAGCGGCTTCGGGATTGTCGAAGCTGCCCGTGGCAGGCAGCAGCGAGCCCGGCTTCTCCCGCAGACGCAGGCAGCACAGCAGGCTCCAGATCGTGAGCAGGTAGGGCAGCGGCAGGTACTCCCAGCCGGAGCCACGCAGAAAGTGCTGTACCGCCGCTACATGCAATGCCGCGACGGCACCAGCGACAAAAGCCAGCGCCAGACTGCTCCAGGATGGCACGAAATAGACCGCGCCGAGCGCCATGCCAGCTAGCAGGTAGTTGTGTCCGGCAAACCAGCCAAGCCACTCCAGCCCGCAGGCTTCGAGCAGCTTCACAATGAGAATGCCGCCTGCGTAACCCGCGATGGCATTGATCATGGCAACGCGTGACCATACCAGGATCGCCAATGTCACAGCCAGACCCGCCCACACATTCGGCAGAAATAAAATCGTGCCCATGCTGCGCAGGAACGCGATGACAACGAAGGGCAGGGCAGGCTCCTCCGGCAGTCCCATGTCGAGCAGCGCCGTGCCCGCAGCCCAGTGCGGGAAAAACGTCAGCAGCGTGCCGAAGGCGACGACAAACGCCACGCTTAGCGGCGGCAGCCCGGCGCGCAGCGGAAACCAATGCCACAGCGCCGCAGACAGCAGCAGCGTGTAAACCGTGACGACGCCCAGCATGCCCCAGATGGCCGGAACCTCGAGCGCCGAACCACGAGTGATCCATGCGACAGCGAGGGCGCTGAGGAAAACATTGTAGAGCAGCGTGCCGTCTTTCCGCATCGCCGTAGGCAGATGCAGAACTCTTGCGATGAATCCACCGAGCAGACAGGCGCTGATGGCAAAGACAAAGTATCGCGGCATGAACAGCAGTGTGGCACACAGCAGCGCCCCTGTTTTCCAACTGCCGCAGAGGAAGATGGAGCTGGCGGCACGCGCCACTTCGAGCAGCGGCATCATGACCATCTGAAGATGAGGCCGCAGCATTTTGACGAACGCTGCAGTTCTCTCCCGGAAAGAGGGCGAGTGAACGGCGGTCTCTTCAAGAATAGCCATCACAGGGAGGGTAGATGGGGCTTCCCGGTTCATGGGTGTGAAGGGGTGAGCAGACGTTCCGGCACGCGTTCAAGGCGTTGCACATAGTCGAGGTCTTCGCGTTCGCGGATGACATCAACGCGGCCATCGAGACCGATCATGACCACCGCCGGACGATAGGTGATGAACTGCATGCTCTGCGTGATGTTGTAGGCCCCCACGGGATGCATGACGAGTTGATCTCCCGTGGTCATCGCCGGCAGCGAGACCTGCTCGCGGATGACGTCGATGTTCATGCAAAGGCAGCCATAGAGTTTGATGGGCTGCTGGGCGCTTTCACGCTGTGCCTTGGCAGGCTTCACATTGAAGCGATACCAGTTGCCGCTGTAGAGAATGTTGATGCCAGCATCAATGACATAGGCTGCCCCCGTCGATTCGGGCATGTAGGCAGGGGCTTTCGCCGCCTTGCCGGCGAGCGTGATCGGCCCGGATGCGCCCGTCTGCTTCACGGCGACGATGCTGGTGATGAGATAGCCCGCCTCATCCACGAGTGCACGGCCGCTTTCCAGATAGAGACGCGGTCGGCGATCACGTGGCAGCGTGTTCAGCGCACTGGCGATGGCTTCGGCGTATTTTTCGATCGGCGGAACAATCTGCTCGGCAGGCTGATACGAGTAATGCAGCGTGCTGAGCGATGGGAACCCACCGCCGAGATTCAGGTAGCGCAACGACCAGCCATAACTTTCACGGCAGCGCTCCATGAGCGTGAGGAGTTTTTCCGCTGCGACCTTGTAGGCGTTCGGTTCCAGAATGTAGGTGCCGATGTGCGTGTGCAGGCCCTGCAAACGGAGTCGCCCCTTGCTTTCTGCGATGCGGCGGATCGCACGCCAGGCCTCGCCATTTTCGACCCCAAAGCCGAACTTGCTCCACACTGGCTGAATACCTGCGTCGAGCCAGCAGCGGATGGCAATGTCGATGCTGCGATTTTGTTCCTTCGCGATGTTGTCGAGCAGCAGGAGTTCATCCCAGTTATCGACCTGGATCATCGCACCTTCACAAACGGCGAGTTCAAGACCTGCGCGTGTTTTATGCGGCCCATTGAAAATGATGTCGCGTCCGGCCACGCCGTTACGGCGGGCTTTTTCATACTCAAACTCGCTCACCACTTCGGCGATGGAGCCTTCGCTGTGGAAGACGCGGCAGATGGCGTTGAGGTAGTTCGTTTTGTAGCTCCAGGCGAAGCGGGTGTTCGGATAACGGCTTTCGAAAGCCTCACGTGCGCGTTGGATTTTCTCCCGCAGCGTGCGCTCGGAGAAAACAAAAAGGGGCGAGCCGAAACGTGCGGCGAGATCCGCCACGGGCACGCCGTCAATGCGTTCGCAGACGTTGCTGTTGAGGCCGTGCGCATGGCGGTTCCGATTGGCGGCGCTGTTCTGGCCGCTGAGATGCCGGGTGATCGTCGGCGGGGAGTAAGGCAGGAGCGGTTGCATGGGAGGATGCAGTGGAAGGTTGAAATCAAAGACTGCGGGACGCGGCCGGGTGCGGGATGATCTCGCGCGGCTGACGGAAGAACTGCCCTTTCGTGGTGAGGGCGGCGAGATCGCGGATGTCGCCGGTCATGTCGATGGCATGCCGGATGAAAAACTTGCCGGGGCTGGCGTGGCGCAGCGGCTCACGCGGCTGCCAGCCCAGGGCGAGCTCCAGCGCAGCGGCGGGCAGGTTGCAGTTCAACGTGGAGGGGAAATCACACCAAGCGGGGAAGCGCGGATTGATCTCGATGAGACAGTATTCGCCCTTGGGGCCTTCGGACTTGACGAATTCGAGTTCAAACGGCCCGTTCCAGCGCAGTTCGGCGATGAGCGATTGCGCGATGGCATCGAGCTGAGGATCACGCACCACCATGCCGCCGAAGCCTTTGCCCGTGGCAGTGCGGAGCATCTTGCGGATGGAACAGGAGCCGAGCATGTGGCCGCGGCCATCTCCAAGTCCGACGACGTTGTATTCCTCTCCCAGCACATTTTCCTGCACGAGCACCGGCGCGCCCCATTGCTCCAGCATGTGCCAGTAGGCGGCTTCACGGGCGGCGGGTGTGATCGCATGCCGGGCCTCATAAAAGCGGCCTTTGACAAAGACGTTGCCGCCAAGTGTCACCGCAGCCTGATGAAGCGAGTTCACGTCGCTCACGGCCACGGTCTGCGGCGTGCGGCAGTGGGTGCGCTCGCACAGTTCGGCGAGTTTCGATTTGTCGCGGCATTTGAAGCTCGCCGCAGTCGGCAGGCAGGCGTGAATGCCACGCTCGCGCAGTTTTTCGGGGGCATCCACCAGCGGTCCCATTTCGGCGTCGAGGCAGGGGATTAAAACATCGAAACGTTCGATCTCACGGATCGCGTCGAGACGCTGCCAGAAGGCTTCTTCACCAGCACCAGGATAGGACATGGTGAAGGCGGCATCAGGGGAGTCTTCCTCGCTGAAGAGACCACTCTCGAGTGAATCGTAAACCAGACCGATGATCCGCAGCTCAGGATACACGCGGCGCAGGCTGCGAATGACCGCAGAACCGGGCTGGGGACTCTCACCGCGATGAAGGCCGGTGACGGCGATGACAGGGGAAGCATTCATGGAAGGAGGATGCGTGGTCGGAACTCAGTTCGATTCCCGGATCAGTCCGATCTGGACGAGTTCGGCGAGAAAGGATTCCAGATCCCGCTCCGCAGTACTGCGGTTGACTTCGAAGCGCGCCGTAAGGCGGTCGAGAATCTGCTGGCGTGTCACACCTTCGCCCAGAGCCTGCATGACGACGAGTGCTGTCGGGCTGGCCGTGAAAAATTCGCCGCTGGTGGCGTCAAAGCCAAAACCGTCGGCCTGCCAGGTGACGGTGTGAAAATCAAAGCTGGTCGCTGAGGTGCGCGAAGCCACAGCAGGGGCCAGGTCATGCGGCTGGCCGCTGTGGCGAATCAGGGCGGGAAAGGGCGCGATTTTCATGGGGGTGGTTGATTGAATCACACCCCATAGAAACCCGGCCGGTTAACACCACTGCAGGGGCAAAGATGAATTTGCGTTTATTTTTGCCTTCACCGGGCCGGGATACGGTGGGGCGGGAGGGCACCGTAGCCGGTGTCCAACGCAGGCAGGCCATGCTGCACCAGGACGCTGTTCGCCCTGCGGCGCTGGTCATGCCATACACTGTCTGGATCGGTCTGGCCGTTCCAGGAAGTGCGCATGACCTGCACCGGCGAAAACTCGACGGAGCCTGCATCCAGACGACGGGTGGGCGTTTCGCGCTTGGATTTCGAGTCGGTAAACGGCTGCTGCTCCGGTTTGTTTTCGGTCGCGAGGGCGCTCTCCGCCTGCCTGCGCTTTTGGTTCACCCACCAGGTGGTGGCGGGCACCAGCAGGGCGGCGATCAACATCACCCCCCTGAATAATTTTGAGGATGTCGTTTTCATGGGGAAGATGAATTCCTTTTTTCGTGTCCTGCAAGCCTGCTTTGGAAGCAGAGTTGACTCCCCGCTGCCGAGCGCGTAGCCATCGCACCCATGAGCACCACACGCACTCAGGGTATTTCGCTGATCACGGCCACGGCGGTGGTGGTGGCAAACATGATCGGCACCGGGGTCTTCACCTCGCTAGGGTTTCAGGTGGGTTCCCTGCCATCGGGCTTCGTCCTCATGATGCTGTGGATCGTCGGTGGCGTGTGCGCCTTCTGCGGTGCGGTGTGTTATGGTGAGCTGGCGGCGGCGCTGCCGCGCTCCGGTGGCGAGTATCACTTTCTCTCCAAGATTTTTCATCCTGCGGTCGGGTTTCTCTCCGGCTGGCTCTCGGTGACGGTGGGTTTTGCCGCACCCATCGCGCTCGCGGCCATGGCCTTCGGCAAGTACTTCTCCGGCATCTTTCCCACGGCACCGGCGACGACCTGGTCCCTCGTTATGGTATGGATCGTGACCTTGATCCATGTCGGCGGCATCCACGTGGCCGCCAGCTTTCAAAACACCGCCACCTGGCTCAAGGTCACGCTGATCCTCGTCTTCATCGGCGCTGGATTCTGGTTCGGCAAAGCCCAGCCGATCAATTTTCTGCCCGTGTCCGGTGATCTGGACTTGCTGGGCAGCACACCCTTCGCCGTGAGCCTCGTGTATGTGATGTATGCCTACGCCGGCTGGAATGCCGCCACTTACATTGTCGGGGACATACGCGATCCGCAGAAGAACGTGCCCCTGGCGATCGCGCTGGGCACGCTGCTGGTGGCGGGCTTGTATCTCGCGCTCAATGCGGTGTTCCTGTACGTGGCGCCCATGAGCGAGCTGAATGGCAAACTGGATGTCGGCCACGTAGCGGCCGTCCACATCTTCGGCGAGACCGGCGGCAAGATAATGTCCGGGCTGATCTGCCTGGGCCTCGTCTCCAGCATCAGCGCCATGACCTGGGTGGGACCACGGGTGATGAAAACCATGGGGCAGGACCTGCGCATCCTCGCCCCGCTGGCGGTGAGCGATGATCGTGGCGTGCCGGTCGTCGGTTTGTTTGTGCAGCTTTCCATCGTCGTGACACTGCTGCTCACGGCCAGTTTTGAAACGGTGCTCACCTGCGTGCAGTTCAGCATTCAGCTCGGTTCATTTGCCACCGTGGTGGGTTTGATCGTGCTGCGCATCCGCCAGCCGGACCTGCCGCGCCCCTACCGTTGCTGGGGCTATCCAGTCACGCCGATCCTGTTTCTTGGCATCAGCCTGTGGATGATGGTGTTCGTCGCCAAGAAGCATCCGGAAGAAACGCTGGCCGGCATGGCGCTAATTTTGCTGGGTTGGATCGTTTATTTCGTCTCACCGCGTACTCCACGCACACCATGAAGAAAACACTCGTTCTGCTGCTTGTCCTGGCTCAAACCGCCTTCGCGGAACCGCCCACGCCCAATGAACAGGCGCGCTTCCTCGCCGGCCTGCCCCAGGAAGGCTCATCACTGGCCGGACTGGCGCAGCGCGGCGATTTTAACTCGCATGCCAAGGACCTAGACGCCACCTGGGCGGACGCCGAAGAGCGTCAGCTCAACCCCGTCCGCGAATGGGCCCCCCTCGGCCTGCCGGAGGCTGTCAGCGATACCTCGCCGCTGCTCTACGTCTTCAGCGGCCCGGATTTCCTGCACGCTTACACCTTCTTCCCCAATGCCTCCACCTACGTACTCGCCGCCGTGGAGCCCGTGGGCCTGCCGCCGGATGTGACAAAACTCAGCGAAGGTGAGCTCGGCTCGTCGCTGCGCAATCTGCGCAATACGCTCAGTGCCTCGCTCAGCTTCAGCTTCTTCATTACTGCGGACATGAAGAAGGACTTGCAGGCCACCAAGCTTACCGGCACTCTGCCGGTGCTCTACGTATTCCTCGCCCGCTGCGGCTGCTACATCCAAAACGTGGAAAACATCTGGCTCGATGCCGAGGGGAGAATCCTGACCGACAAGGAAACCAAAACTCCCGGCGCACGCATTACTTTCCTCGGCGCCAAGGGCAAACAGCAGACGCTCTACTACTTCTCCACCAACATCGCGAGCTGGGCGCTCAAGCAGGACGCCTCCTTCCTGCGTTTCTGCGACGAGCTTGGCGTGATGAACGGCTTCACCAAGTCCGCGTCCTACCTCATGCACATGAGTGAGTTTCACGCCATTCGTGACTACCTCCTCACCCACTGCCACACCATGACGCAGGACGACTCCGGCATCATGTGGCGCGACTTCCCCCGCGATTCCTGGGACGTCAAAGCCTACGGCTGGTATCCGGGCCCGATCCCCCTATTCAAGCAGCACTACCAGGCCGATCTGGCCGAGTACTTTCGCTCCACCGAAGTGCCTGAGATCCCCTTTGGCATTGGCTACCAATGGCGCCCCAAGCACAGCACGCTCATCTACGGCGTGTCCAAGATGATGGTCCGCAAGGCGATCCCGGTGGTGGAGGAGAAGCCGGCAGCGGCCCCTGGAGCACTCAATGCACCGCCTCCAGCCCCGGCACCGAAAGCTTTGCCCGTAGCGCAATGAGGCGTTTAACTTTTTGGAGCAAATAGCAGCCGCAGCATCTCCGCATCATTCGGCTTCGAATCCTTCGCCAGTCGCACAATGACAAGTTTCAGCGACGGCACGATATAAAGCCTCTGCCCGTAGGATCCGATGCAAGCAATGAGATCTACAGGAGCGGCGCGGCAGAGGCAGGCGTTGCGCCAGGATTGCTGGTGCCATTTTTTGTCGAGCGTGGCCTCCGCATCCACCTCGCGGGCGGCTGGGCTGGCGGCGGCATGATTGTTCCAGAAACCAAAGGAAAAGGCGGCATTCGCGCTGCTGCCTTGGAGCTTCATCAGCACGTCCTCATGCTTGAGCATCCACGTACCCAGCTCCGACCACTGCCGTGCCGTCTGCATGAAGCCGGCGGCGAGAAGGGGTGCCCCACGCCGATCCGGCAGGTAGCGCTGCGCGCCGAGGCCGAGCGGGCTGAGCACCTTGCGCTCCAGGTAGTGCGTGGGGGTCTGCTTCCGTTGCAGCTTGCGCGCGAGGAGCTCATGAAACACCTGCAGCGCGGCGGGACCATAGATGAAGGATTTACCCGTCGTCCCCACAGTCTTTGCCTTCAGGGCAGCGGCGGTGCGATCTGGGAAAGAATTCTCGTGCAGACCAAACATCGGCTCCAGCCCGTGGCTGAAATCGAGCAGTTGCCGCACGGTAATGTGGTTCTTGCGCGGGTCGCCCTGCCATTCGGTGATGGTGTCGGCCACGCGTTCATCAAACTCAAACAGCCCGTCCTTCTCCGCTGCGAAAGCAGTAAGGCCCCAGAAGGCCTTTGTGCCGCTGTAAATGCGGTGCGGCTCATATTTCGTGTGGCCGTTCGTGTAGGACTCGTGCAAAATTTTGCCATTCTGTTTGATCAGCAGGGCATGGCCGCCATGCGCCGCCGAATAGGCCGCCGCCGCCTGAATGCCCTGCGCTGGCAGCACTGCCGCTACAGGCGCGGCCGTGAAAAAATGCAGAACTGCCAGTAGAGGCGTCATGAGGAATGATTAGCAGAAGAATGACGAATGAGTAAGTCCGAATGACAAATTTAACCCGCATGGGAGAGCGCCTCCACTGGGGTGAGATCCTATCACTCGGTATTCGTCATTCCTGCGTCATTCGGACTTGCTCATTCGTCATTTCAACACGTGCCGGTGGACAAGCTGGCATCTAGCCGCATCGTCCGCCGCATGCGCATTCTCCTCGTCGAAGACCAGGCCAAACTGCTTTCCTTTGCCAAGAAGGGGCTGGAGGAGCAGGGCATTCAGGTGGACGCCATCAGCGATGGCGATGAAGCCTGGGAAATGGCCACAACCGTGCCCTACGACGCACTGGTGCTGGACATCATGGTGCCAGGGCGGGACGGCCTGAGCATCCTGCGCGGCCTGCGTGAAAAACGCAACAACGTGCCCGTCATCCTCCTTACCGCACGCTCCACGCTGCCGGAAAAAATCGAAGGCCTGAACCTCGGCGCAGATGATTACATGACCAAGCCGTTCTTCGTCGAGGAACTGGCCGCACGCCTGCACACCGTGGTCCGCCGCAAGGCGGGCGACTCCAGCCACCTGCTACGTGTCGAGGATCTCTGCATCAACCTGCTGGAGCGTAAAGTCAGCCGCGCCGGCACCGACATCGAGCTGAGCACGCGCGAGTTTGAACTGCTGGAACACCTCATGCGCAGCCCTGGCCGCGTGTTTGGCCGCATGCAAATTTATGAGCATGTCTGGGGCTACAACATGGACCCCGAAACCAATCTCGTGGAGGTGTACATCCAGCGCCTGCGCGCTAAGATCGACAAAGACCACGATAAAAAGCTCATCCGCACCGTGCGTGGCGTCGGTTATGCGCTGGGCGGCGGTTGATGCACCTGCGAGTTACAACGCTTGAAATGACATCCCATGATTGCCAATCACCTCAGGCTGGCTCTAACTTGCCGCCCATGATGAGCGCTTCGATCACTTCCGGCCCAGTCCCCCAAGGTGGCAATATCCGCCAGGGCCTGATGCTCGTCGTCGCGACCGCTTTTCTCTCCGTGGTCGGACTCGTGCTTCCCCATGGCGACAGCGGCGAGGCGTTTCGTGACTGGTTCATGGCGCATGCGCTGTTTCGTCCGCTCATCATTGCCTTGTGGGCTATCGTCATCGTCGAGGGCATCGTCGGTTTGTTTGTCACCCACGACGCCTGGTCTGCCCGCCTCAAAAGCTTGCTGCTCACCACGGTGCTGCCGCCGCTGCGCATGGTCACCGCCAGCAGCAAACCGCGTGGTTGGCTCTGGCTCCCCCGCATCGGCTGGAAACCTGTTGGTGAGGAAACTTCCGAACAGCTCGAGCAAAAGCTCGCGCTGCCGATGGTCATTCTCACCTTGCTGGTGCTGCCCGTGCTGGGGGCCGAGCTCACCGGGGGCGAAACGCTGGAAAATCATCCGCGCATGGCCCTGGCGACGCACCTGACCACCTGCGTCATCTGGATCGGCTTCACCATGGAGTTCCTCTGGATGGTCGCCGCCGCTCCCAACAAACTCGCCTACTGCCTCAAGAACTGGATCAATCTTGTCATCATCCTGCTGCCGCTTATCGCCTTCCTGCGTGTGCTGAACATCTTCCGCTTCACCCGCATGCTGCGTGCCGGCAAACTCCTCCGTGCCTACCGCCTACGTGGTCTCTGGACCCGGCTCTGGCGGCTCGCCCTGCTCTTCAATCTCCTCGAACGCCTCCAGCAGCGCGATCCCGCGAAGTACTGCGCAGCCCTGGAAAAAAAGATCGCCGATCTCGAAGAAGAACTGGCCAAACTGCACGCCAAGCTCGCTGAACAACGCGCCAAGGTGGAAGCTGTCTCCCCCCCGGCAGATGGGATCAGAAAAGCCAGCCAAGGCTAGGCTCGCTCTACACTCACTGCCCCAGGCTCAAATACTCGCGCACGGTGTGGTTCATCGCCCGTCGCGCTGGCGGGAAACACTCCGCCACCTTCTCGAAGGTCTCCTCCATGGCAAACTCATCCGCCAGCACGTGCTTGCGAGCGGCATCGAGGTGACTAACGACTACCTGCTCGTAGTAGTCCACATCCGGCGCACCGCGCCGTGCGGCACGCTGGTGTAAAAAGTCAGGATAGAGGCAGGTCAGCACCAGAAACTGGTTCGCACACTGCACATGCAGGAAGAACTTGTGGTGTCGGCTCGCGTTCTCGATCGCCTCCAGATAATCCACACTGTAAAGACTGTCGATGCTGTGATTGATGTCCTCCGGCCCTTTCGTGGGCGAGCAGCCGAAGTCCGCGCACACCACGGCCATGTAGTCCGCCACCGCCATCTCCTTGATGCCAAACTCCTTCAGCGAATGGCGCACCACGAGGAAGAAAAACAACTCCGGCGAGAGCATCGCCGCCTTGCGTGAAATGACTGCCGCATCGAAGAGCTTATCATTGTCGAGGATGATCGGCACCGCGTCCGGATCGTCCATCATCGCCTTAAAGCCCTCCTTGCCGCGCTCGGTCAGAGCCAGGGTGTCTCGAATGAAATTCCAATCCGTCGGGGTAAAACGGAACCAGCAGCCGGGGCGAGGGAAGCGCGTCATGGAGATTAAGTTTGAGCTATCGTTTATCTTTAGCATAACGAATGCCAGTTAAGGTAAAGCTTTGGACGGAGAGCTTTGCGGCTTTGTTCAATTGCAGCATGAGAGCCTTATAAAAGGCTTTGGCGCACCCTCGCTTCGTGCTAAGCACGGTCATGCCCAGAACCGACGGCCGCACTCCCGACCAGCTCCGCAAAATTGAATACGTCCTCGACGTCGCCCCGCACGCCGCAGGCTCCGTTCTCATTGCCTTTGGCAGCACCCGCGTCATCTGCACCGCCTGCATCAATGAGGAGGTGCCACGCTGGATGAAGGTGCAAAACGTTAAAGGCGGCTGGCTCACCGCCGAGTACTCCATGCTCCCGTACTCTACGCTCGAGCGCAAAGACCGCGAAAGCTCACGCGGCAGGCCCGATGGTCGCAGCACGGAAATCCAGCGTCTCATCGGCCGCAGCCTGCGTGCCGCCGTTGACCTTGAAAAACTCGGTCCCCGCACCCTCTGCGTCGATTGCGACGTGCTGCAGGCCGACGGCGGCACCCGCACCGCCGCCATCACCGGCGCCTGCATCGCCGTCGCCATCGCCTTCAACCGCCTGCTCGACAAAGGCAAGATCACCCGCCAGCCGCTCAAAAAGAAGATCGCCGCCGTCAGCGTCGGCATCGTCAAAGGCGAAACCCTGCTCGACCTCTGCTACACCGAAGACGCCGCCGCCGACGTGGACAGCAACATCGTCCTCACTGAAGACGGCGACTTCGTCGAAATCCAGGGCAGCGGCGAAGAAGCCACCTTCACCGAGGCTCAGCTTCATTCCATGCTCGAATACGGTCGCAAAGGCATCAAGGAACTCATCGCCATCCAGGACGCCGCCATCGCCAGCGCCATGAAACCCGCTGAAGGCAAGGACCTCCAAAAGCTAGCCGAATTCTTCGGTAAACGCTGACGCCAGACGTTTACAGTAGTTGGCCATTGTTTGCGGTCTTTGCAGTTGTTTTTCAAACCATTGCCAACCACTGCAAACCCATGACTGCCCTGCTCCTCGATCCCATCTACCAGCAGCAAGATCCCGGTCCGGGTCACCCTGAAAGCGTCAAGCGTCACGTGGCGATCACACAGGCGCTGACAGCTTCCGGCCTCGTTGGCAAAACCCAGGCGATTGCGCCCCGTGTGGCGACGCTGGATGAACTCGCCCTTTGCCATGATCGCGGCTACATCGCCACGGCCAAAAAAGATGTCGAATCCGGCCTCGATGACCTCAGCACCGGCGACACCGCCATCTGCGCCCGATCCTATGACGTGGCCGTTCAGGCCGTTGGCGGCATCTTGAATGCCGTCGATGCCGTTTTCGCTGGCAAGGTCAAAAACGCCTTCTGCGCCGTGCGCCCACCCGGCCACCACGCACGCCCCGCCCAAGGCATGGGCTTTTGCCTGTTCAACAACATCGCCATCGCCGCACGTCATGCCCAGCAGAAACACGGCGCGCACAAAGTCGCCATCGTCGATTGGGACGTGCATCACGGCAACGGCACGCAGGACATCTTCTATGAAGACGGCAGCGTGCTGTTTTGCAGCACGCACCAGAGCCCGCTCTACCCCTTTACCGGCCACGCCAATGAAACTGGCAGCGGCAAAGGCCTCGGGTCCACGCTGAATCTCCCCTTCCCCGCCCGCACCGGCATGAGCAACCTTGGTGCCGCGTTCACCGACCGTCTGCTTCCCGCCATCGACGCGTTCAAACCGAACCTGATTCTCATCTCCGCCGGCTTCGACTCACGCATCGACGATCCACTCGGCCAGTTCCGCCTCACTGACGACGATTTCGTTGCGCTGACTAAGCTTCTGCTCGAATCCGCGCAAACCCATTGTCAGAGCCGTCTCATCTCCATCCTCGAAGGCGGCTACAACATTCAGGGCCTAGCCAGCGCCGTGATGCACCACGTTCAAACGCTGGCGGGGTAAACAAACCCAAGTTTCGGCGGCGTTGATTGTTTATTTACACACGCCGCCCTTGTCAGACCGCCGCTTTTCTGGTGGCATGTGTCAGCATTCTTAAAATCACCTATGTCCAACTCTCCGCTTCCGCAAGACGACGTCGCCGCCATTGATGAGCTTCGCCAGGTTTACGTGCAGCTCTGCGATGAGCTGCAGAAGATCATCGTCGGCCAGCAGAAGGTCGTCGAGCAACTCGCCATCTGCCTCTTTGCGCGCGGTCATGCGCTGCTCATGGGCGTGCCCGGCTTGGCCAAGACGCTGCTGATCTCACGGCTCGCCGAAACGATGTCTCTCAGTTTCAGCCGCATTCAGTTCACGCCCGATTTGATGCCCATGGACATCACCGGCACCGACATCTTGCAGGAGCTGCCCGGCGGCAAACGCGCCTTCGAATTCGCCAAAGGCCCGGTGTTTGCCAACATCGTGCTCGCCGATGAAATCAACCGCGCCCCCGCCAAGACCCAGGCCGCTATGCTGGAGGCCATGCAGGAGCACAAAGTCACCGTCGCGGGCCGCACCTACACGCTGGATTCACCGTTCTTCGTGCTCGCCACGCAAAACCCTATCGAGCAGGAAGGCACCTACCCGCTGCCCGAAGCCCAGCTCGACCGCTTCATGTTCATGATCGGCGTCGATTACCCGACTCGCGCGGAAGAGATCGCCATCGCCCGAACCACCACCGGTGCCAGCCTGCCAACGCTCCAACACATCCTGCACGGCCCGAAGGTCATCGCCTTCCAGGAACTCGTCCGCCGCGTTCCCGTGCCAGATCATATCTATGAATTCGCCGTCGATCTCGTCCGCAAGACCCGTCCCGCCAGCAGCGAAGCACCCGCTTGGCTCAAACCCCTCGTGAGCTGGGGTGCCGGTCCCCGTGCCGTGCAGTACCTGATCCTAGGTGCCAAAGCCCGCGCCGCTTTATACGGCAGCTACATGGTGCGCATGGAGGACATCATGGAAGTCGCCGAGCCTGTACTGCGTCATCGTGTGATGACAACTTTCACAGCGGAGAGCGATGGCATCAGCAGCCGCGATGTGGCGAAGCGATTGGTGGATGAACTGGCGAAGGCCGGGTGATGTTCTTCTCAGAATCGTCCTCGTCCTCGTTCTCCTACTCGTCCTCGATCAAATCGCTCCCGCCATGCCCCATCCAGTCCAATTCGACCATGAGAAACTCGAAGTGTATCGACTCGATCGGGCCAGCCTTAGTGGCGCGATGAACTCGGTGCCGTCACGATCAAGGACGAACACTGGAGGAAACAACCATGCCATCTGACACGCGCTCCTTCCTCGACCCCACGGTTCTCTCCCGCTTAATGGCGCTCCCCCTCAATGCCCGCCACGCCATGCTCGGTGGCGTCTCCGGCAAGCACCGCAGCCCCGTGCGCGGCTCCTCCCTCGAATTCGCCCAGTATCGCAAGTACGTCCCGGGCGATGACACCCGCCGCCTCGACTGGCGCACCTGGGGCCGCAGTGACCGGTTTTACATCAAGGAATTCGAAGCTGACACGAACTTGCGTCTATGCCTGCTCATGGACACCAGCGGCAGCATGAACTACGGCCCCGCTGGCAGCACACGCTTTGATTATGCGCGCAAGCTCGCCGGCACGCTGGGCTACGTCGCCGCTCAGCAGGGCGATGCCGTGGGCCTGTGGAGTCTCGCGGAGAAGCCCGTGGAGATCCCCGCCAAACGCGGTGCCTCGCATCTCGGACTCGTGCTCGACCAAATGTCCTGTATCCAGCCCATCGGCGGCACCACACTGCTCACCGCCCTCCATGATGCCGCCGAAAAAATCCGCCAGCGCGCCCTCGTCATCATCTTCTCCGATCTCTTCGTCCCTCCAGCCGAATTGAAGTCCGCCATCCAGCACCTGCGCTTCCGCAAGCACGACGTCGCCGTCTTCCATCTCCTCGATCAACAAGAGCTCGACTTCGACTTCGACCGCCCCGCACGCTTCATCGACATGGAAGGCGGCGAAGCCATCCTAGCCGATCCCAGCCTCATCGCCCGCAACTACCGCGAAGCCGTGCGTCTCTACATGCACGAGATCGACGAACTCGTCCGCACCACCGCCATCGACTACCACCGCGTCAAGCTCCACGAAAAATACGACGACGTGCTAGCGAAGTTCCTGCTGGCACGCATTCAGAAGAAAGGAGGCCGGTGATGTCTGAAGATCTCACGCCTTTGCCTTTAATCTTCAGACGTCAGCCTCACTACAGCTTCATGCGTCCCGGCGACTTTGTCTGGTTTGTTCTGCTCCTGATCTTCACCGCTTGGAAGTTCTGGGTCCCGCATGACCTTCCTGACCCTCATTTCACGAATTTGCTCAAATTTGCGATCATTTCACTGCTCGCATTGGTCTGGTATGCATGCATACGCGTCCGACGAAGAAACTGCTGTGCTGACACTGGAGAGTTAATCATCGCCGTCTCTTTCCCGCAGGCCTACAAGATTGCCCTCGACTACTTTGCAGCGGAAGGTGGGTCAGTGTTGGCCGTTCCATTTTGGGTGTACGCGCTCTTCTTGCCTGTCGTGGCATATCGAGTTTGGAATGCCCCTAAGGTCGCAAAAGAGCAGGAGGATCTGCGGTCCGCAGCAGAAGAAGCGTTCCGGGCTGCGCAGGCTGGTCCTCGTTTCACTCACATCGAGAACCCATGACCTTCCTCGCCCCAGCGCTTCTCTTCGCCCTGCCGCTCGCGCTGCTGCCGGTGATCATTCATTTGATCCACCTGTATCGACGGCGCCAGGTGAAGTGGGCCGCCATGATGTTCCTGCAAATGGCGCAGCGCATGAACAAAGGCCTCTCCCGCCTGCGGCAGATTCTCATCCTCGTCTTCCGAGTGCTGGCCGTTGCAGCCATCCTCTTCGTCATCACCCGCCCCATGGCAGGCGGCCTCCTCGGTCTAACAGGCGGCGTGCCGGACACGTTGATCATTCTGCTCGACCGCTCCGCCAGCATGGAGCAGCAAAACCTCGCCACCGGCACGAGCAAACGCGCAGCGGGCATCGCAAAACTCGCGCAGGCTTTGCGCGACACAGTAGGCACACGCTCGAAGCTCGTGCTCATCGAAAACGCCCACCTGCAGCCGCAGTTGCTCGACAAGCCCGAGTCGCTGATTGATCTGCCGCTCACCGGCCCCACCGACACCACGGCGGATATTCCCGCGCTGCTGCAAGGCGCGCTGGATTACATCACCACCAATCAAACCGGCCGCACCGATGTCTGGGTGCTCAGCGATCTGCGCCAAAGCGACTGGGATGCCGGCAGCGGACGCTGGCAGGCCCTGCGCAGCGCCTTCACCACACTGAAGGGTCTGCGCCTGCATCTTCTGAGCTATGCGCAGCCTGCGGTACAAAACCTCGCCGTCTCCGTGCAGCGTGTCGTGCGCAACGAAACCGCCGCCAAAGCCGAACTGCTGCTCGATCTGCGCGTCACACGTGATGCGTCCTCCCATGAGCCGCTGGACCTTCCGCTGCGCTTCGTGATCAATGACGTCAGCACCACGATCAAGGTGGAGATGAAAGACTCGCAACTTGTGGTGCAAGGCCACGCCATTCCCATCGACAAAACCACCAAACGCGGCTCAGGCCGCATCGAGCTGCACGCCGACGCCTCACCCTTCGACAACGCGTACCATTTCGTCTTCGATGAACCCGCCGTGCTGCAGTCCGTCATCGTCAGCGATGACGAAGACGAGGCCAGCCCCCTGCAGGCAGCGCTGGAAGCCGCCGCCGATCCCACGCGCAAATATGCCGCCACGGTGCTGCCACCTTCTCGCGCAGCGGAAATCGCCTGGGACGATGTCGCGCTCATCATCTGGCATGCACCATTGCCAAAAGCGGATGACCTGATCGGCAAACAGCTCACAAACCATCTCAGCTCTGGTCGCAGCATTCTCTTCCTCCCGACGGATGCCGCGAACTCGGAAGCCTTCGGCGGCCTGCACTGGGGCGCTTGGAGCAGCGAGAGCAAACCAGCCAGCATCGAGTGGTGGCGCAATGACACCGGCCTGCTGGCCAACACCCGCAGCGGCTCCGCGCTCCCTGTGGGCGACCTCGAAGTCAGCCGCCGCTGCGACATCCTCGGCGAAGGCACGCCACTGGCGCGCCTCAATGGCAATCTGCCACTGCTCATGCGCGCCGACATACCCGGCGATGGCAATGCCTGGTTCCTCGGCACGCTTCCTGGTTCCGGCTCCTCCAGCCTCGCCCGCGACGGCGTAGTGATGTTCGCCATGCTGCATCGTGCACTGAATGAAGGCGCACGCAGTCTCGGCAAAGCCCAGCAGCGCGAAGCCAGCGCCACTGCCCTCGGCAGTAGTGATTTGAGCGCCTGGAAACGCCACGGCCAGCCCCTCCTAAGTTCCGAACAGCCACTGCGCGCCGGCATCGTCGAAAACGGCGACCGGCTCGTCGCTCTCAACCGCCCGCTGCGGGAAGACCATCCCGAATCATTGGGTAAAGCGGCCCTCGCAGAGCTGTTCGCTGGCCTCGACTACCACGTCATCGAAGACCAGGTCGAAAATGACGCCAGCCTCGCCAGCGAAGTCTGGCGCACCTTCCTATTCGTGATGGCACTCGCGCTACTGGGCGAAGCCCTGCTTTGCATGCCGGCCAAGCGCGACCCACAAGTTTCTCCTGCGCGATGACACCCACCACCTCACAGCTCGTCTTCAATCCCACCCCCGTCGCCTTCGGTGTCGGTGTGGCGTTTGTCGTGGCGATGGGTGGCCTCGCCTTCATGGCCTGGCGGCGCAGCGGCTATCGGGTGATCATCGGCTGGCTGGAGCTGCTGCGCTTCATTATCGCCCTCGGCATCGCCATCACCCTTTTGCAGCCGGAGTGGTTGGAGACTTTCAAGCCCGAAACAAAGCCCACACTGGCCGTGCTGCACGATGTCTCCGGCAGCATGACCACCAAGGATGTCATCGACAAAACAAAACCCAATGCCGAGCCACTGTCGCGTGAAGAAATTGCTAGGCCCTTGATAGACGCAAAGCTCTGGGAGCCCCTGATGCAGCGCATGGACGTAGTAATCGAGCCCTTTTCATCCGCGCAGACACCCTCCACTGAAGGCACAGACATTCACGCGGCACTCGTGAGCGTGCTCGAAAAACAGCCCAACCTCAAAGCGGTCGTTCTCATCAGCGATGGCGACTGGAATACCGGTGCCGCGCCCTCCCAGGCCACCACGCGGCTGCGCATGCGCGAGGTGCCGGTATTTGCCGTTCCTGCGGGCGCGGAGACGCGTCTGCCGGATGTGGAAGTCAGCAGCTTTGACGTCCCCACCTTCGCGGTCGCAGGCAAGCCGCTACGCATTCCATTCACCATCGACAGCTCGCTGCCACGTGATGAAGTCGTGATGCTGGAGATGAAGTCCTCCAGCGGCGAGATCATCACCAAAGAAGTCACCCTCCCCGCGATGAGCCGCTACCAAGACGTCATCGGCTGGAAGCCTGACAAACCCGGTGAGGTGAAGCTCACCCTCACCATCCCCAAGACACCGAGCGAACGCTACCCTGAAAACAACTCGCAGGAGGCACCGCTATCCATCCGCAAGGAACAGCTCCGCGTGTTGGTGATCGAATCGTTCCCGCGCTGGGAATACCGCTACCTGCGCAATGCGCTGGAACGTGATCCGGGCGTGGATGTCAGCTGCCTGCTTCTGCATCCCGGCCTTGGCAAGGTCGGCGATGGCCGTGGCTATTTGAAAGCCTTTCCAAAAGATGAAGAACTCACGAGATACGACGTCGTGTTCCTCGGCGATGTCGGTCTCGCCAAAGGCCAGCTCACCGCAGAGCATTGCACGGCGCTGCAAAAGCTCGTGCGCGATCAGGCCGGCGGCCTCGTCTTCATGCCCGGCTTCCATGGCTTTCAATCAACTCTGCAAGAGACGCCCTTGGCCGATCTCCTCCCCGTCATCTGGGATGTCGCCCAGCCGCGTGGCTGGGGCTCGTCATCGCCTGGCAAGTTTGCGCTCACAGAGGCGGGTACGCACAGTCTTCTCACCAAGCTCGAAGACAGCGACGAGGCCAGCGCCCGTGTGTGGGGCAATCTGCCGGGCTTCCAATGGTATGCCCCCGCCCTGCGCGCCAAAGCTGGCAGCGAAGTACTGGCCACTCATGGCACCGAGTCCAATCAGTTTGGCCGCGTGCCTCTCATCGTCACAAAAACCTACGGCGCAGGCAAAATTCTCTTCATGGGCACCGACGGCGCGTGGCGCTGGCGCAAAGGCGTGGAGGACAAATACCACTACCGCTTCTGGGGCCAGGTGGTGCGCTGGATGGCCTACCAGCGCAACATGAGCAGCGGCGACAAGATGCGCCTCTTTTACTCCCCCGACCGCCCGCGCACCGGTGATGTGCTGACACTCAACGCCAACGTCATGAGCCTCACCGGCGAGCCCCTGCGCGACGGCGTCGTGATCGCGCAAATCGCCGCGCCCAGCGGCAAGGTCAGCAGCGTACGCCTCATGCCCGCTGGTGAAGAGGCCTGGGGTCTGTTCAACGGCGTCTTCAGCCCTGTAGAACCGGGCGAGCATGTGGTGCAACTCAGTTGCGCAGAAGCAGGTTCATCTCTAGAGACGAAGATTTCCATTCAAGGCACCAGCCGTGAAAAACGCGGCCAGCCGGCACGCCTCGACGTGATGAGTGAGATCTCCCGTTTCACCAGAGGCGAAGTGCTCGATGCCAGCAATCCCGCCTCCATCCTCGCCGCGATCTCAGCCATACCGGAGCCTGCTGTTCAAGAGCGCCGGTTGCAAATCTGGTCGCACCCCGCTTGGGCGGGTCTGCTAGTGCTGCTGATGAGCCTTTTCTGGGTCGGAAGAAAGGCCGCCGGAACCTTCTGAACGGCAACAAATCCCAGCTTGTCAGCCTCTGCACTGATGAATAGACTTTGATCATGACTCTGGAGCTTCCCGAAATCACCGCCATCCAGCGTTTCAGTGCAGATGATCTGCGGCTGGAGTTGGCCTGCGCATTGTATGCACGGGGACGAGTCAGTGCGGTTTCGGGAGCGGATTTGTCGGGTGTGGATCTTCTGACATTTCAGGAGGCACTCTGTGAGAGAGAAATCCCACGGCAGTACTCGGTGGAAGATCTGGACGATGATATCGCGACTCTCGACAAACTGTTCCCCTCATGATCGTCGTCGCGGATACTTCCGTGATTTTAAACCTCTGCTGCGTCGGGCAGGCGCATCTGCTGCCCGCGTTGTTTCACGAGGTGTGGGTTCCTGATGAAGTACGTATTGAGTTTGAGCGTCTTAGTCTTCACCAGCCCAGCTTCCAAGGTCTTCGCCTGCCGAACTGGGCGCTCATCCAGCCCGCAGCGCCGGTTTCAGCGGAGCTGGCCGCACTTGCCAATCTGCATGCGGGTGAAACGGCTGCCCTGGCACTTGCTTTAAGCGGGCATGCGGATGCCGTGCTCATGGATGAGTCTGCGGGCCGGCGCGCGGCAAAACTGCTTGGTATGCCTGTGATCGGTGTTCTGGGGGGTGCTGCTGCAAGCCCGCAAATCCGGACTGTTGCCTGCCATCAAGCCTGTGCTGCAACGGCTGGCGGCGGAAGCAGGGTTTTGGCTGTCTCTCGTTTTGGTGCAAGAGGCCTTGAAAAAATGCGGGGAAACATAGCGGCAAGAGCGTTGTACATCCCAATCAAAAACTCGTCAGAGACGTTTCGTCAGGATAACATTCGACTATTATGAAAACGGCACTGCCTGTCATCCTCGAATTAAAGCTCGCGGATTTTCGCAAGCGCGTCTGGATCGTCAAGCTCACCGAGGGCCTGCTGGCGGCAGTCTTCGGGATCGTTTTCTCTTACATTCTGGTCTTCGCGCTGGATCGCGTCATGGAGACTCCAGTGTGGCTGCGCGCCACGCTGTTGATCTCTGGCGCAGCGGTGCTCGGCCTAGGCCTGCCGCTGAAGTGGCACCGCTGGGTCTGGCGTCAGCGCAGTCTGGAGGACGCAGCACGGCTGCTGAAGCGCACCTTTCCGCGTCTGGGGGACCAATTGCTCGGCATCGTGGAACTAGCGCATGTGGAGTCGGGTTCGGCAGGTCGCAGTGAGCGGCTGGTCCAGGCCGCGATGGAGCAGGCCGCAGAAGCCGTGAAGGACAAGGACTTCTCGCATGCAGTTCCAGAGGCAAAACACTTTCAGTGGGGCTGGGCCGCCGGTGTGACGGCGCTTCTTGCCGTGGCTGCTCTAACTCTAGTTCCTGACGCAGCATGGAATGCGCTCGCACGCTGGGCCACTCCATGGCGTGACGTGGAACGCTTCACCTTCGTAAAGATCGAGACACTGCCAAACCGTCTCGTTGTGCCGTATGCGGAGCCTTTTGATTTGAAGGTGCAGCTCAACAAGGACACACTCTGGTCACCTGCCTCGGCCAAAGCCCAGATCAGCGATCAGCCTGCAGTGGTGAGCGGGTTGAATGCAGGCACCTATCCGCTGGCGTTTCCGCCCCAAAAAGAAGATGCAGCCCTCTCCCTGTCGCTCGGCGATGCGCGCAAAACCGTGAACGTGGTTCCACGCACACGCCCCGAATTAACGGCGTTATCAATTCGCACGCGGCTGCCGGCATATTTGAAATACCAGACGGAGCCGACGACCGAAGTGCGCGGCGGCTCCGTAAGCGTGCTCAAAGGAGCACAGGCCTCCCTCGAAGCCACCGCATCCCGCGAACTCGCCTCAGCAGAAGTGGATGGCGAAGCAGAGACGGTTTCCGGTGCAAAAGTGACCACCCCCTTCCACCCAATCACCGCAGACGCCGAAAAACATATGATGTGGCAGGACCGCGATGGCCTCCCCCCCCGCGAACCGCTCGTCTTGAAGATCAACGCGATTGAAGACGAATCACCCCGGCTGGCAGCACGCCGTGAGACGCAGGAGCAGGTCGTGCTCGACTCTGAAGTTGTCGTGTTCGATCTGGATGTGCAGGATGACTTCGGCATTCAGCGCACCGGCCTCGAATGGCGCAGCGTGAATGATGACAAGACCAAAGGCGACAAGAT